>Ga0101944_10000127_pt1 | contig 255854 bp, 263 predicted proteins | sample DewCreD2012metaG_FD_75245 | JGI IMG/M metagenome (GOLD analysis project Ga0101944, IMG submission 75245) | Hot spring sediment bacterial and archeal communities from British Columbia, Canada, to study Microbial Dark Matter (Phase II) - Dewar... ...
AGCAGTGCCTTCGAGATGGATCCGGCAGCGATCTCCTTCTTGAGTTCAACTATCCCCTTGATCTTGTTGAGGAACCACATGTCGATGTGGGTAAGCCTATTAACCTCGACCGGATCCATGCCCAACTCAAGTGACCTGACTATGTAGAAGAGCCTCTTGTCGGTTGGGTTCGCGAGCTCTCGCTTCACGGATTCAAGGTCCAGTTCCAGGTCGCCAGTATCGGTCAGTTCCCGCTTTATGTCGAGCATCCGGACTGCCTTCTGGAGAGCCTCCTCGAAAGACCTGCCGATTGCCATCACCTCGCCCACCGATTTCATCTGTGTGCCTATCCTTCTCGACACTTTCTTGAATTTCTGGAGGTCCCATCTGGGTACCTTGACAACGACATAGTCTAGGGAGGGCTCGAAGAAGGCCGTCGTAGCGCCCGTGATCTTATTAGAGAGTTCCGGCATGGCGTACCCCAGAGCGAGTTTCGCCGCTATGTAAGCTATCGGGTAGCCCGTCGCCTTTGAGGCGAGGGCAGAGCTCCTCGACAGCCTTGAGTTTACCTCGATAACCCTAAACCCATCCCCCCGAGGGTCGAGGGCGAATTGTATGTTGCACTCGCCGACTATCCCAAGCGCCCTTATTGCCCTGAAGGCGACCGCCCTCAACATGTGGTATTCTCTGTTATTGAGGGTCTGTGAAGGGGCAACAACTATGCTGTCGCCTGTGTGTATCCCGAGCGGATCCATGTTCTCCATGTTGCAGACGATGATGCAGTTGTCAGAGGCGTCCCTCATCACCTCGTATTCGATCTCCTTCCAGCCTTCGAGGTACTCTTCGACGAGCACCTGCCTTATCCTGCTATGGGAAAGCCCTCTTGCGACCAAGCCCTTCAGGTCGGTCTCGTCCCTTGCTACGCCAGACCCCTCTCCCCCCAAAGCGTATGCTACCCTTACGATCACAGGGTAGCCTATCTCCGACGCGATGGCTATGGCATCGTCCACGCTGTTAGCCTTGCCGCTCCTTGGCACGGGGATGCCGTTCTCTTCCATTAGCGCCCTGAACTTCCCCCGATCGTCGCATGCCTCGATCGCATATACGCCCGTCCCCAGCACCTTGACCCCGTACTTCTCGAGGACGCCCTTCTCGTGGAGCTCCATTCCTGCGTTAAGCGCGGTCTGACCTCCGAAGGAGAGGAGGATCCCGTCTGGCCTCTCCTTTGCTATGACCTCCTCAATGAACCCGGCCTCGACAGGTATGAAATACGCCCTGTCGACGAAGCTTTCATCGCTCTGTATGGTCGCTATATTGCTGTTCACGAGGATTACTTCGATCCCTTCTTCCCGCATCGCCTTTATCGCTTGAGCGCCAGAATAGTCAAACTCTCCAGCTTCCCCGATCTTGATGGCACCGCTGCCGAGGAGGAGGACTTTCTTAACCGTTATCGGTGGCAATTCTCTACCTCCGTTGTGAATTCGTCGAACAAGAATGAGGTCTCGCAGGGCCCAGGAGACGCCTCTGGGTGGAACTGGACGCCGAAGATGGGCTTCGCCTCGTGGCGCAGCCCCTCCACAGTTCCGTCATTCACGTTTACAAAACTTGCCTTGAAGCCCGTGCCTTGCAGGCTCCGACTGTCGACTGCATAACCGTGGTTTTGGCTCGTTATGTAGCACCTTCCCGTACTCAGATCGAGGCAGGGCTGGTTCTGACCCCTATGCCCGTAAGGCAATTTGTACGTGGCTGCGCCGGCCGCGAGGGCGATTATCTGGGTCCCCAGGCAGATCCCCATCATCGGTATGCCGGTCTCGAGCAACTCAGCAGCTGTTGAGATCGTCCGCGCGCAGCGAGCCGGATCTCCTGGGCCGTTTGAGATTAGGATCCCGTCCGGTTCTGAGCGCAATATCACCCCTGCAGGGCTATCGTAAGGTACCCTGAGGACGTTTAACCCTCTCGACAGCAGCTCCCGGATGATGCTGAATTTCACGCCGCAGTCGATTACAGCTATGGTTCTTTTGGAGTGCGCATCGTACTCAATGGGCGAGGTCACGCTAACACCCTTTACAAGGTCCGCGGAGCCTCGCTCCTCTGCCTCCATTGCCTCGAGCTTGAGCAGCTCGAGGTCGAGATCGTCCCCGACTCCGATCATGCCCCACATCGTCCCTTTTGACCTCAATATCTTTGTAATCTCGCGAGTGTCTATCCCCTCGATCGCCGGCACTTTCTGCCTGAAGAGCCAACCCGCGAGATCGGTCTCGGATTGCCAATGGCTTGGCGACTTCTGCAACTCTGCCACCCCAAACCCAGCAACCTGTACACGATCTGATTCGAAATGCCTCAGCAGCCCGTACTCGTCCTTCTCGCGCATTGGCGGCACTCCATAACTCCCGATGAGAGGATAAGTCTGTATGAGCAGTTGACCAGAGTATGAGGGGTCGGTTAGAGATTCTGGATACCCCACCATGCCAGTATTGAAGACCACTTCGCATGGCGCACAAGCAGGGTAACCAAAACCTTCACCCTCGAAATGAGAACCGTCTTCCAACACTATGTAAGCTTTAATTTTTTTGCCCCCACTCAAAGAAAACATGAAGATATTTATTCATTTTTATATAAAATTTTTATTTAGAAATCAACAATTATTAATAAGTCATTAATAACCATCTTTGTGATCAAGTGGGTGATAAAAGGGTCCTGAAATAGTCATAGTGGCGATTTAAGGATAATTCACACGTTATTTCTGCTAACAGCCTGTTTATGAGATGCGAGGCCACACTATTCCATTATTCACAATTCCTTAATAAATATACACAATAAAAATATTTTTATTAATGGAATAAATCAAAAGATTAATATTCTTTAATATATAAGCTTTATTATAAGGAAAATTGAATTTGTGCCTTTATTGCATGATGTCAATTAAACATTTTTTACTAATTCAATATCATATGATTAGGAACTTTTTTACAACAACGGCTTTAATTTCATTAAATTATATCGAAATCCTTAATAAAAATAATATTTTATTATCGCGAGGGTGTGACAAAGTTGAAGATCGAAGAGGCAAAGAAGTGGGAAGGGAGATTGGTAAAGGTCCAGCTGCTCGATGGCGAAACGTATCAGGGAAAGATAATGGATGTATGCAATGAATTCTGCGATAAGTGGATCGTGTACTTCGACGGGAATTTGGAGTTCGAAGGGGACGAGATCGACTCTATCGCCGATTAGTCTGGTCGCCTAAGACCTTCCTTTTTCTAAATTATTCTTTCCAGATCGCCCCTCAAGGGCCCTGATTATTACGCCCATCAGCCCCCTATAATCCGTTGGGACGTCTTCGATGAGTCCCCTCTCTTTCAATTCATGGACTATCCTCACCATTGTCGGGGGGGCAAGCGAAGCTGATTCCAGAAGGTGCAAGTTGGAGAGGGTGCCCGAGATCGAAGAATCGCCGATCACCTTTCCCTCGTTCAGGACGATCACTCTGTCAACGAGATCCGGGAGGGCTTCGATGTCGTGCGTCGATATTACAATAGTGACCCCCTCTGAGCCGAGACCTTTCAATAGAGCCACAAGGGATCCCCTCGACGCAGGATCAAGGTTGGCAGTGGGCTCGTCCAGAAGGAGGACCTCGGGTTTATGTGCCAAAGCTGTTGCTATCGCCACACGCTTCTTCTCGCCAAAGCTCAGCCGGTGCGGGGGCCTGTCCTTGAGGTGGAACGCGTTTACCGCGCGGAGGGCTTCCTCTGCACTTCTTTCAGCCTCAGCCTCCCCCATACCGAGGCTTCTTGGACCATAGACGACGTCCTCGAAGACAGTAGTGTTGAACAGCTGGTCTTCCGGATCCTGGAAGACGACGCCTAATCTGCTCCGAACTTTTTCTAGCGATCTCGACGTCGTGTCCACGCCGAACAGCTCGACCCTGCCTGAGGAGGGCTTCAGGAGGCCCGCCAAGAGGAGGACCAATGTTGATTTTCCGGCTCCATTCGCGCCCAAGATCCCGACCCTCTCGCCCCTCCTAATCGTGAACGAGACGCCCGATAGCGCATCGACCCCACCGTGGTATCGGTAATGGAGGTCGATAGCCACAAGAACGCTTCCATCCATCTTTAGGCCTCATAGCAAATTGCTTGCCGCTATTAAGACCAGGACGAGGGATAAAAAGATAATGAAGGCAAGATCTTTGAGACCCATTCCTTTCCTATTCACCTGGGAGGACCTGAATGGGCTGAAGCCTCGCGCCACCATCGCGAGATAGACTCGTTCGGATCTGTCATAAGCCCTGATGAAGAGGACCGCCAGAATAGACCCCAAACTCCTTATCGTACTCAGGCTGATCCTGCTGCCCTTACTAAAGGTCCTCGCCTCTTTTGCAAAGAGCATCCTCTGTGTGCTCACTACCGATAAGACAAGGTAACGGTACGTCAACGCGAGTACCTGGACGAATACCGGAGGCGCCTTCAAGTACGACATGGTGCTCATAAGAGAGTTGATGCCCATCGTCATTATCAATAGCATGAGAGACGCGACGCAGAACCACACTCTCGTGGTGAAGGTCAGGAACCTCAAGAGCCCCTCTTCTGTGGCCGTGATTTGGAAGGACAGGATCTCTCCTGATGCTATGGGGTTGCCGTCTGTCAAGAAAATTACGGGGAGGGCGATGACCCCTGCAAAGATGGGTATGAACGCGGTTGCCCTAACCAAGTACATCTTCATCGGGACCCCCGACAAGATCGCTATAAAAATGGGCACCGCGCAGAGGGCTAAGAGAAGGACGGGATCTCTCGCGAATAGTGATCCTATGATAAGGGAAAAGACGGATAGGACCCTCACAGCTGGGTTCAATGCCTGGAAAAAGCCCTTTTTTCCTGAAGCATCTTCCGTCTCGATGAGGTGGGCTAGCCCTTCCATCAGGTCGCGGATGGACAGCGGCAGCGGGTTCATTTCTGGTCAGCCTGCTGGGCGTTCGCCGGGGCTGGCGTTTGAGCTTTCCTCCCGACCAAGATCTTCCCCACGCCCCATGCTACAGCAAAGAGCAAGAAGGTCGATGCCACGCCGAGGGCGATGCTGGCAGCAACGTTGTCCTCATACCCCAAGATGACATATTCAGGGAAAGGCGAAGCCAGGAAGTTCTCGCCGAATATGCCTAATTCTTCAGCCATCACATCGAGCGTTTCCATCGCGTAAGAGAGGAAGAGCGTGCCGACCACCACGAATAAGATCGAAGCGGCCAGCCCAATTGCCACCAATCTCTTGACGTCCCTTTCCTTTTTTTCAGACATTGCATCTCCTCCATCACAGTCTCTTATTCACGCCAGAGCCCACAACCTTTGACAACAGAGGCGGGATCGACTTGATCGTCGGGCTCAGCGCCAGTATATCTGGGCGGGATTTCATAACGGCAGTGACGAGGATCCCTGTGACGACGCCCTCTATGACGCCTATTACCGAATGGTGGATTAGCATCGCTGGAACGGCGACCGAGATGCCGTACTGGAAGATGGGCGCGGATAGCCCCAGCTCGAGCCCAGCGGCGGCGGCTGCCAGCACATCGCCCAAGAAAGCTGCCACGAAGCATGCCATGAAGACATGGCGCCCTTTCGTCAGTTTCAGGAGAGAAGCGAAGATGAGAACCGGCACGAAGACGCCGATTATGCCCATGTTCAGGGCATTTGCTCCGAGCGCAGTTATCCCTCCGTCGCCGAAGAGCAGCGCCTGCAAGACGAGTATTATGGTGTAAGACACCAGTCCGCCGTAAGGCCCGAGAATTATCCCGAGAGATGCTCCGCCGAGGAGGTGCGCCGTCGTCCCACCTATTATTGGATAGTTCATCATCATTGCTGCAAAGAACAGGGCCGTCAATAGAGCCATCATGGGCACCATCCTCTCGTCGAGGGTCTTGCCGACTTTCCTGAAGGATACGGCCCAGAAGACAAATGCTATAACAAATGTTACTACTATCACGGCAGGGCTCAAGAAGCCGTCGGGTATGTGCACAGGTGATCCTCCGTATTATTTTTTCAGTAGTTAGTATTACTCTTCTTATATAAATTGTGTTTCAATAGAAAAAGGACATTGGCTAAAGAGGCGCAACGACGGTTGTCTGCCACTAAATCTCCACCAACAACACAGCACAGGTTGAGGGCTGCCTACGCTGGACTGGCTAGAGGCGAAATCTCAAGGCTGAGGGCGCGAAGCTGACGATATGCTGAGCCGTCACGGTATGCCAGCGAACGCTGGGACCAGCAAGCGGGTTACCAGCTCAGGGAAAACGCCTATCAAGAAAGACGCTAGGGCGAGGGCAATGAGCGGCGCCAGCATTGAAACTGGGGCTTCCCTGACATTGACCATTGTGGGAGGGGGCGGCCCGAAGAATATCCGCATTACGGGCCAGAACGTGTAGACAGGGGTCAGGAAGGTGGCGAATATGCCCACAATTGCGATCGCGAAATAAAGCGCGTTGTTGCCCGTTCCAGCTTGGAATATCCCTATGAACATTATCCACTCTGCCGGGAAGCCGCTCAAGGGAGGTATCGCCGAGAGTATCATGGATCCAAGGATGCACAGGGTGGCGCTCACAGGCATTGCCCTCGCCAGACCCCCCATCAGGCGCATGTCCCTCACACCTGTCCTGTACACCAAGGCACCGGCAATCGAGAAGAGGATGGCTTTACCGAACGCATGGCTAACGAAGTAGAAGATGCCACCGACTGCCCCGAAGGCTGTGCAGCTCGCAAGCCCCAGGAGCGAATAGGCCGTCTGCCCTATTGTGGAGCAGGCATAAAGGCGCTTAACATCGTCCTGGGCGATGGTGAGGTAAGCGCCATATACCATGGTTATGACCGCCCAGACCATCAAGGGGAGGCTGAACAGCTCGAATATGCCCAAGAGGTTCTGCACGAATATCCTTGCGATCAGGTAGTTCTCAATGCCCACTATGACGGCGAGGACGCCTGCGATGCATGAAGGGTGCTCGGCGTGGACCCATGGGAGCCACACATGGAACCCGAATACAGCAAGCTTGATCAGGATGCCGATGATCATGAAGAGGCTTGCCCAGATGGCGAGTGGCTTGCCCAGCAGCGCCGGGAGATCAGATATGAGGAAGCTCCCAGTCTGGGAGAAGACCATAATGGAACCAACGAGGAAGAACGCCCCAGCCACGAATCCCCAGATGAAGCACATCGTGGCGACCCGGTGCCGAGTGATGTAGCCGAAATGATCCATTATGAAATAGAGCGGGATCAGCAGGACGTCCAGGAAGACGTAGACCTCTATGAGGTTCGTGGCGAAGCAGATGCCCAGGAGGCCAGTCGAGAAGAGGAGGAATAGCGAGTAGTATAGGCCGTTGAGCGGCTTGCTCTCCCTCTGGTAAATCACGTGGATCCTGTGATCCAGGTACTCAGTCGAGAAGATCACCAGGGCGTTGCAGACAAGGTTCACCGCGAGGGCGACGACGATGCTGAGGCCGTCGGCATAGAATCCCATCTCGAGGTTGAATAGGGCGTTGCTCCACGCGTAGACCTCCAGAACCGGCTCGCCGCCAAACCAGAGCTCGTAGGCGGTCCACAAGAGGAGGAGGTTTGTGTAGGCAAGTATCGAGCCAACGACCCACGAAGATCGCTTCCCTAGTCTTCTGCCGGCTAATGCGATTATGGGGACGGCGATAGTCGGAATCAGCACGGCCTGGAGCAGGGGGGCAGGGAAGATCAATCAGGGCACCCCCAGCAGAAGGATGAGGAGAGACATGAGGGAGACGAAGAGCGCGAAGTAGATCATGTTCACCGAGAGGATCCCGGTCTGGATCCTCCTCACGCCCCTGCTTGCAGCCCAGAGGAGCCTAGGTATCCCGACATTCACCGCAGAGTCCATTGTTCCCTCAACGTACCTTGCCAACGGTTCCCTGATCATGAGCGTCGCCTTCTGGAATGCGAAATTAAGCGCCGCGTCGATGTACCACCGCTCGACAAGGAACTTGTAGAGGAAGCGCAATGAGGCGTGCTTCCCCAATATCGCCTCTCCGCTCATTTTCCGGGACATGTAGATCATGTAAGCGGGGATTGCCCCAGCCAAGATCATGATCAGCGAGGCTGCCGGAAGGGCTAGGTCGGAAACGGAAAAGGGGGAGCCGGCTGCAGCGCTTTCCGCGGCAACGGCAGGTATTCCGAGGGACTCGAGATACCCTTCGAATGCCCCCGTGAGGGAATCGCCAAACCATGGACCTACGAGCCCGATCAGGACGGTGAGCGACGCGAGAATGGCGCATGGCATGAGCATCAGCCAAGGGACTTTCCAACCATGGTCAGGCTGGCTTCCGCCTCCCGACTTCGGGCCGAACATGAGGCCTATGAATCTGACGGAGTAGAAGATCGTTATCACTACGGTGGCAGATGCCACGGCGAATAGGAGGTATTGCCCGCTCTCAAGGCAGGCATGGAGCATCCCTTCCTTGCTCCAGAACCCTGAGAGGGGGGGCACGCCTGTCAGCGCCAATGCGCCTATCCACATGAATGCCCATATGTGGCGCATCTTCCCGCGCGCGAGGCCCATCTCCGACAGGTATATGGTACCGGATGCGTGTATCGCGATCCCCGCCGAGAGGAAGAGCATTGCCTTGTAAATCCCATGATTGATGAGGTGGAAAATGCTAGATGAGACGCCGCCGACGAGCGTTTCCTGGCTCAATCCAGCAACGCCGAGGGTGAGCATCATGTACCCTATGGCGCTTATTGTGGAATAAGCAAGGGCTTTCTTCAGCTCAGCAGCCACCACCGCCTGGGAGCCGCCCAACAGGACCGTAAACCCTCCAGTTGCGGCCACTATTATGAAGAAGGAGAGGGCTTCTGGGTAGCCAGGCGTGAGGACCCACTTCGCCACAAAGAATATCGGGAGTATACGTGCCACCAAGTAGACTCCAGCCTTGACCATTGTCGCGGCGTGAATGAGGGCCGAGACAGGGGTCGGTCCTGCCATCGCCTCAGGAAGCCACTCATGGAACGGGAATTGGGCGGACTTCGCGAGGGGCCCAGCCAAGAAAAGGACGGCAACGGCTGTGAGCATGCCAGGGCTCTCGGCCATCCTCGCCAGCCAGACAGGGGCGGTCTCGTAGAGCTCGACGAAATTGAAGGTCCCAGAATACAGGTAGAGGATTATTATGCTCGCGAGGAGCGCGATGTCGCCAAACGTGGTCACGACTAGCGCCTTGAGCCCAGCCCTTGAGGGCTTCTGGTATTCGCGAGGCGGAGGGCCGCCGATCCAGTGCTCCTTCTCGTCGCCGTAGTGGTACCCTATGAGGCCGTAGCTGCAGAGGCCAACGATCTTCCAGCCAACGAAGAATAGTACGAGGTTGTCCGCCAGCGTGAGCAGGAGCATCCCCCCGACGAATAGCGACATGAGGAACCAGTAGCGCGGTGCGGACGGATCTCCTTCGATGTACTTCATGGAGTACGCGATTATGAGGAAGCAGAGGAAGGCGACCACGTTTACCACGATGATGCTCAGCGTATCCACCAGCATCCCCAGGCCGACTCCGCTCCCATTGGGCAGCTGGAACCAGGAAAACGCTTGGTCTATTTGGCCATGGAATGAGAGGGCAGGGAGCATCGCGATCGCCATCGCCATGGAGACTGCCGTCGCGGCAAGCACCGGGATCCCTGACTGCCACGCTGGCCTCTTCTTGAGCAGGAGGGGGAACAGTGATCCTAAGGTAGGAGAGAGCCAGCAGATCCATGGAATCAGGCCTAGGTCTGGCGCCATTCAGTCCACCACCTGCACCATGGCCATAAGTGAATCGGCTGATCTCCGCATGACGTCCATCGCGAAGTCCGGCCAAAGCCCGAGGATCACTATCAGCGCGGCCATCAAAACGATCGGCACAAGCATCGCCAAGGGGGCTTCTCTCGCCCCTTCGACCCTCTCAGACTTGATCGGCTGGAGGATTACGCGGATCACCTGGAGGTAATAGGCCGATGAGAGGATGCTGTTCATTATCACGGCGAGACCCAGCCAGCCATAGGGAGATTCGAGCGAGGCGGTGACTATCGTCAGCTCGCTGATGAAACCGTTCAGGGGCGGCATCCCTATCAGGGCGAGGAGCGAGATCGAGAGGGCTATGGCTGTGACCGGCATCTTCCGGGCTATGCCTCCCATCTCGCCCATCTGCCTGGTGCCTATCCTGTGAATTATCGCTCCGGCGCAGAGGAAGGCAGCCCCTTTCATGATAGCGTGGTTGAGGACATGGAGGAAAGTGCCGGTCAGGGCCAGCTCTGTGCCTATCGCGAGGCCGGCGAGCATGTAGCCTATGTGCGCTATGCTGGAGAACGCCAAGAGGCGCTTAAGGTCATTCTGCATGAGGGGCGAGATGTTACCGACGAGCATCGTTATGATGCTCAGGATGGCAAGTACGCTGAAGACCTGCCCCTGCACCGGGATGAAGGCTGTGAAGCTGAGCCTGCAGAGGACATAGATGCCTGCCTCTATGACGACGCCGGAGAGCATCGCCGAGATGGGCGATGGCGCAGCCGAATGGGCGTCCGGGAGCCAGGTGTGTAGCGGGACGATCGCAGCCTTCACGCCGAAGCCCGACGCGAGGAGGAGGGTCGCCAGATAGATCCAGGCAGAGGGCTGCGACCCGCCGAAGAATGCGCCGAGCGAGCTGAATTCGAGCGTCCCTGCCATGCCGTACAAGAGCGATATGCCCAGAAGGGCCGTCGCTGAGCCCGCGCTGCTCATCACGAGGTATTTGAATGCTGCCTCGACAGCGTCCCCTTCGCCTTTCGTGAATGCGACGAGGATGTATGATGGTATGCACATCAGCTCCCAGAAGACATAGAGGGTGAACAGGTCCCCCGCGAACGCGACGCCCACCATTCCGCTTATCATCGAGAGCAGGAGGGTGAAATAGAGCGGGAGGGAACGGTCGTCCTTCATGTAGGAGGCAGAGTATATGGAGGCCGCCAAGCCAAGCGATACGAAGACCGTTGCGATCGCGGCGCCTAGGGTGTCGATCCTGAGGTGCGCTGCGAACGCTCCTCCGCTCGGAATTGTGGCTGCCCCTCCTTCCATGACACCACCCAGGAGTAGGAGCGTGAGGTACAGGGCCGCGGCGAGCCCCACCGAGGGGTAGATCTTCGCGATTATGCCTGCCTTGGCCTTATATGAGATCCACCCGAGGATGGGCGTAGATACTGAGAGGAAGAGCAGGAGGTCGAGGGGAGGGGAGAAGATCATATATTCCCATCATCCCCTGAGGCGCTTCAACTCCCTGACGTCAAGAGTGCCGTACTGCCTGTAGGCGTATACGACGAGGGTTATCGCCACCGCGCTCATCGCGCCCGAGAGGCCTATAACAATTATCACTATCGAATGCCCCAGGGGGTCGATGAAGCCAGGGATCGCTCCAGCCATCGATATGAAGCTGATGTTCGCTGTATTGATAAGGATCTCTATACCGAAAACAAGCCTGATCATGTTCTTCTTGGTAGCGAGGCAGTAGATGCCTACAGCCCAGAGGGCCAGCGCGAATATGAGGTACGGCGTGAGATCCGTCAATGGCGACCCGCCTTCCCATTCTGGCTTGTTTCTCTGAGCATCGAGAGGCACGCGACAGAGGCTGCAAATATCGCGAATGCCTGGACCAGAAGGTCCATGCTCCTGTAGGACCACATGAAGCGGCTCTCCTCCTGACCCACATCGGAGGACGTCTCAATGAGCCTCCCGCCCGCCAGGTCTGCACCGAAGTGCTGGAACGGGCTCCTCAGAGCGATGGACGAGACCGAGGCCAATGCGATCAGGACAAGTATCGAGCCCGCAAGCGTGAGCCTGTCGATCTTGCGCATCATCTCACTTGATACTCTCCTTCATCCTTGTGAGTGTCAGCGCCGCCAAGAATATCGCCACGACTGCCCCCGCATAGATCAGCAGCTGCATGACGGCGACATAAGGCGCGTCCATCAGCCAGTAGAGCGCCCCGATGGATATGCACATGCCGCAGAAAGAGAGAACGGAGTAGAGGAGGTTCTTCGATTCTATGGTCAAGATCGCTAAAGCAAGAACGAGGATCATCAGGACCAGCTGGATGGCATCGAAGGGCATGGCGGTTTTCCAATCCCTATCATGATTCCTTCTTGATAACAAATGATTTATATTAGGTACTAATAAAAGCTTGCATAGAGGCGCGAAGATGCCTTCTACAATGACTTTTCCTCTTTTCATCGCTTTCGGGGTCTCGCTTGCATTTGTCTGCATCATCTACTGGATAGGCGGGAGGGTCTCCCCGAGGCGCACGGGCAGCGGGGGCGGCAAGGGTGAGCCATACGCTTGCGGCGAGGACTTGCCGGCAGAGGAGTCCAGAGTCGACCTCGAAAAATTCCTCATATACGGGCTCTACTTCCTGATCTTCGATGTGCTGGCATTCATATTGGCTACGTCGTACTTCGCCACCGGTCCCGTGCCGCTGACCTACATATCCGTGATCCTGGTAGCCGTGGCGGTGCTGATATTCTCGAGGAGGCACGTCTGACATGGCAATCAGCTGGGCAAGGACCGGCTCCCCATGGCTCATACACTTCAACACCGGGGGCTGCAACGGGTGCGATATCGAGTTCGTTGCGGCGATCACCCCGAGGTACGATGTCGAACGCTTTGGGATCATACTCCAGGGGAGCCCGCGGCATGCCGACATACTCGCTGTCACGGGCCCAGTGACGTTGCAGATAGCCGATCGGCTGAAGAGGGTCTATGATCAGATGCCCGAGCCGAAGCACGTAGTGGCGCTCGGGACTTGCGCCGTGAGCGGCTCGCCGTTCAAAGACGGGTATAGCGTCCACGGCGGGGTCGACACGGTCATCCCTGTGGACGCGTACGTCCCGGGGTGCCCGCCGAAGCCTGAAGCGATGATCTTTGGCATCGCCAAGCTCCTTGAAAAGATGAGGTCCCGCAAGAGATCAGCACCAGAGGAGGCGCCCAAAGTAAAGTTAAATGCCCAAGGGACAGGAGAGTGAGTCTGAATTTGGTCGATGGCGCATTAGAGATCGCTGAGAGGCTCAAAGAGAGGCTTAAGGATGAACTGACGGAGGTGAAATCCCCCAAGGCGAGGAGGGTTTTCGCCAGAGTTCAGCCCCTCGTCTTCAGGAGGGCTATTCAAATGGCAATCGAGGATCTAGGGTTCAGCCACCTCTCCACAATAACGGGCATAGACTTGGGGGGCGAGATCGAGGTCCTTTACCACCTGGCAAAGGACGATTCTGTCGAGCTCACAATGGGGACCAAGATCCCGAAAGAAAAAGGGAGCCTGATGACGATATCTGACATCATGCCAAACGCAGCTTTCTACGAGAGGGAGGTCCACGAGATGCTGGGGGTCAAGTTCGAGGGGCTTGAGGACGAATCGCACCTTCTACTCCCAGACGGCTGGCCGGCTGCCGTGTATCCGCTGAGGAAGGATCGCACGTTCAGCGAGCTCCACGAAGTGAGGCTGAGCAAGGGAGGGGATTGAGTTGGGTTATGCATCAACGATCAAGGTCCCGTTCGGGCCGCAGCATCCAGCGCTGAAGGAGCCCGAGCACTTCCTTTTCGAGGTGGAGGGCGACACGGTGGTAGGCGTGAAGCCCAGGATTGGGTACGTCCACCGGGGCATGGAGAAGGCCTTCGAGCTCGGGACGTATACCCACGACCTTTACCTCGCCGAGAGGATCTGCGGAATATGCACGGCTGCGCACACCACCTGCTACACCCAGGCTGTCGAGGAGCTAATGGGCATAGAGGCACCCCCCAGGGCAAAATACATCAGGACGATCATAGCGGAACTTGAAAGGATCCAGAGCCATTCGCTCTGGATAGGGATAGTGGCACATGAGGCTGGCTTCGACACATTCTTCATGTACGTGTGGCGCGACAGGGAGGCGGTGATGAACCTCTTCGAGGAGCTCACAGGCGGGCGCGTGCTCCATGCGATGAACGCGATAGGCGGGGTCCGGAGGGACATAACGCCTGAAGGGGCTTCCAAGATCAGGAAGGTCCTCGACTATTTCGAGGGGAGGACGAAGGAGTACCTCAGGGTGATAAGGACCGAGCAGACTTTCCTGAAGAGGACGCAGGGAGTCGGGATCCTCAAGCCTAATGAAGCCGTTAAGCTCGGTGCGGTAGGGCCCACGCTGAGGGCGAGCGGGCGAAAGGACGACGTCAGGATCGACGACCCCTACGTCGCCTATGGCGAGATACCCTTCAATGCGATCTCCTCTGACGGGTGCGACGCTCTGAGCAGGACGCTCGTGAGGGCCGAGGAGATGATCGAGAGCATAAGGATAATCCGCCATGCGCTGGACAAGATGCCCGTTGGGGCAATACGCGTGCGGGCACCCAAGGTGGCGCCGCCCGCGGAGACCGTCTCGAGGGTCGAGGCGCCTCGCGGGGAGCTCATACACTATGCCAGATCCAACGGCACCGCGAAGCCTGAACGCTACAAGGTGCGGTCGCCAACCCTTGCGAACATACCGTCCCTCTGCAAGACTCTGACAGGGATACACGTGGCGGACATACCGATAATACTCGCCGGCATAGATCCCTGCTTCTCATGCATGGACCGGCTCCTGGTGCCGGTAAAAGGCGGCGGGGGCACCAGGCACATAGCCAAGCTTCGCGTGGGGTGACGCAAATCATCGCCTTCGAGATCTTCGAGCTGCTGGTATTCCCCGGGATTGCGTTCATGGTACTGATGGGGTTCCTATTCGAGTGGGTTGACCGCAAGTTCTTCGCCAGGATCCAGAGCAGGTACGGCCCCCTATACACGGGGCCGGTCGGGATCCTCCAGCCGTTCGCGGATTTCGTCAAGCTCCTCTCGAAGGAGGACATGGTGCCGCGAGCTTGCGACAGGGGGCTCTTCACTTTTGTGCCCATCCTCTATGCGACGCTGCCCCTCACGGCTCTCTTCCTGATTCCGATCGCCTCGGAGGCGGGCCTCGTCGAGTTCGACGGCGATCTGATACTGCTGATCTTCATTTTTGGGATGACGACCATAGCGGTCTTCCTGGCGGGCTGGAGCTCCATGAGCAGGTTCAGCATCCTTGGGAGCGTGAGGTCTGTCCTCCAGATGCTGAGCTACGAGATACCCCTCGGGCTCGTTTTGATTGGACCGGCTATAGCCACCAAAAGTCTCTCCATAGGCGAGATCGTGCGGTGGCAGGCGTCCAACGGCGCTTGGTTCCTCTGGCTGCAGCCGATAGGCTTTGCCATCCTTGTAATATGCCTCCTGGCAGAGCTCGAGCTCATCCCATTCGACATCCCGGAGGCGGAGACCGAGATCGTGGCGGGCTGGAGGACCGAATTCAGCGGAAGGAAGCTCGCTATGTTTAGGCTTGGCAGGGACCTGGAGATCGTTCTGGCAGCTTCGGTCGTAGCCTCGATTTACCTTGGTGGCGCCCAGGCAATCGGGCCGATACCGCCCGCATTCTCGTTCATACTGAAGGCGCTCGGGGCTCTGCTCATATTTTCTTTCACCAGGGCCCTCTTCGCCAGGCTGAGGATAGACCAGATGATCACTGGGATGTGGAAATTCCTGCTCCCGCTCGCGATAGCCCAGGTTGCGCTCCTGCAGATCGAACTGGGGGCGTTCGGATGAGCCTTGTGAGGGAGGCTTTCAGGCAGCTGCGGAAGAAGCCCTGCACCCTCAAGTACCCGGTCGAGAAGTCGGCTCCGACGCAGGGGTTCAGGGGGCTCCCGGTCTGGGACATGGAGAAGTGCATACTCTGCGTGCTGTGCCAGAACGCATGCCCGCCCGGCGCGATAAAGCTTGTCGGGAAGGGGCAGGAGGCGGAGATAGAGTACTTCCTCGACAGGTGCATATTCTGCGAGGAGTGCGTCGAGGCGTGCCCGAAGAAGGCGATATCTATGAGCGGGGAGTTCGAGCTCGCTAACTTCGACAGGGGCAAGATGAGGTTCCGCTTCAGGAAGGAGAGGGCGCCCCAAAAACCCCAATGAATGCCCAAACTCGTAGGTCGGCAAACGCCTGCTTGTATTTCCACGGCCTCATTTTGCGATATACGCTAACCAAAGCCGCTCTGATCGCCCTGGCAGCCCTTCTTGATGAAGTTTAAAGGTCATTTCAGGATCCCGACAACAGGGAATTTCTCAAGCGCCTCGATCCCATGCGGTGACTCCTCGAGCTGCTTTGTAAGATCAGAGCCCGCGCTGTGCAAGACCTGGTGCCTCCCGCCCTGCCAGAGGAAGCTCTCCGTGAGATCGTATACCTTGCCCCTGCATGCGACATAGGCGGGCCGCCCATCCTTGCCATCGAACCGCGAAAGCTCTTCCAGCGTGAATTCCCTCATCCATACCGCCCTTCTGTCGAGATTATGGTGATCCTCAGATAAATAGAGAATCGAGGACCATCATGACCACGAAGCCGGCTATCAGCCCAAAGGTCGCCTCCCTCTCGAACCCCTTGCGGTGGCTCTCAGGGATTATCTCATCGCTTATCACGAAGAGCATGGCACCGCCGGCGAAGGCAAGCGCCCACGGCAGCAGAGGGTGGAAGATCACCACGAGCGCCACGCCGAGCAGACCCCCGATGGGCTCGACGAGACCGGTGAGGGTTGCATAAGCGAAGCTCCTCGCCCTCGAGTACCCCTCCCTAATGAGCGGCAACGCCACGGCGAGCCCCTCGGGCATGTTCTGCAGGGCTATTGCGAGGGCGATGACCATTCCAGCTGAAAGGTCGCCGGTACCGAAGCTCACTCCGACAGCCATGCCCTCCGGGAAGTTGTGAATCGTTATCGCGATGACGAAGAGCCAGACGCGCGGGAGCTTAGAGGGTAGGCCCTCCGGGCCGGTCACTGGATGGAAGTGGGGGACGAACCGATCTATGAGGTGGAGCACCAGCGCGCCCATCACGACGCCCGCCGTTGTGACCCACATGCCACCTTGCCCGATCGCAGGGAGGAGGAGGCTGAAGAAGGCAGCCGCGAGCATTATTCCCGCTGAGAAGCCTAGAAGCGTGTCCAAAAGCTTGTCTGAGACCTTCCTTGTCAGGAATATGGGCAGCGCCCCAACTCCTGTCGCCAATCCTGCAGCGAGGCTTGCTGCGAGGCCGATTAAAATGATGTCTGAATACATTTTCTGTTGACACGCCGATCATAATATGTCAATGGGATATAAAAAAAGAGCCGGATTGGATGCTCACTTCAGGAACTTCGAGACGAAAGGAGAGTGCTCCCCGCGCCGCATGAAATGACCTGACGGGCCCTCGCCGAGGAACTCCGAGAACCAAGATTCGTGCTCTATCTCCTCGTTAAGTATCGATTGCGCCAGGTCGTACGTCCTGTGGTCTTTGCCGGCGGTCAGGTTGCAAATATGCGTGTAGCCACGCACCGCGCACCTCTCTGCCTCGACGAGTACCTTCAGGACTTCCATGGTGTTGGTCGGATCCTTCGGGAGCCTCGCCGGGACGCACGCCGACGCGTCGTGGAACGCCTTCATGTCATCAGGGAGCTTCCCGCCGAGCTCGTAGATCCTGGGAACTAGCGCCTCAAAGTGGTTCCTGTCCTCGATCCTAGCTGCCTCGGCTATCTCCTTGATCCCCTCGCCGTCCAGGCCTATCAGGTTGGCCCTGAGAATCGTGTAGTAGTAGTAAGTCGTCAGTTCGGCAGCCGCGTTCTTCACGAGCAGCTCGACGAGCTGGTCTACGTTTATTCCGGCTTTCTCAACCATTTCCCGCGCTACCCTAGCCATATTTTCACCCCCAAAAAATTCATAAGCAATATTAGTTAATACTCAATATTATTTAAATCTTGCTTTTAATTAGAAACCAATTTAAGCAGCAGCGACGAAGTATTGTTATGGATCAATCCCAACTGATGAAAGAGCTGCGTATGAAGGGATACAAGGTAACGCCCCAGAGGATGGCCATCTGCGAATTGGTCCTGAATAGCGAGGACCACCCTACGGCAGAGCAGGTTTACCTTTCCCTCAAAAAGAAGTACCCCGCGATGAGCCTGGCCACAGTGTACCAGGTTCTGCACCTCCTCACGGAGATGGGGATGCTCCAGGAGCTCGGATTCAGCGGGTGGAACGCAAGGTACGACCCGAATGTAGAGCCGCACATAAACGTCGTCTGCAAGGAGTGCGGGAAGGTGGTCGACTATTCAGACCAGAGCGTCACCAAAACAATCAAAGAGATGCTGCGAGGGCTGGATTTCGAACCCAAGGGGGTCAGAATAGACGTTTACAAGATTTGTGAAGGGTGTAGAAGTAGAATGAATGGATAAGCGCCTCACCATCTTCCCTAGGCATTCCCCCGTAATGAACTTGAACGCCTCCCGACTGACGAAGGTGGGGGCGCAGTGGCTGTCTTTCAGGCTATCGAGGATGCTCATCAGCTTTCGCAGCTGCCTGGCATTGGCGTATATCATCATTATACTTTTCAGAGCCGCCAAGTGAAGTGTTGGAGCCTATGGGGGGTGAAGCGGGAGTGCTAGATAAAGCCGCTTTGTATTGCACGCGGGGTAATTCTGCATCGCCCTTACTTCTTTACATCACTCTCACCATTCCCCGCTAGTGAATGCGTAATGTAAAACCAGGAGCCATTCAATACACATGCATAGCAACTTTATTATAATCGTACTAGTCGATAATTCCCAACAATATATAGGGAATATTGCTTGAGGGAATCAAGTGAATATTAAATTAATTTTTGGTGACGCCCAGAAGATGAAGGAACTAAAGGACAAGAGCGTCCATCTGGTAGTCACATCTCCTCCTTACTTCAACGCTCCCTTCGATTACCCAGATCTCTTCGAGAGCTACTCCCATTTCCTCAATATGATGCGAAATGTTGCAAAGGAGCTTAAGCGGGTATTGGATGATGGGCGCATAGCAGCTTTTGTGGTGGACGATACCCTCATCGAAAGGGTAAAGTATCCAGTAGTCGCTGATATCACAAAGATCTTCATTGAGGAGGGCTTCAAGTACCGCGAGCGCATCGTTTGGGTGAAACCAGAAGGCTACATCCGCATAAGCAGGAGGAGCGGGGTTGTGCTCCAGCACCCCTATCCAATGTACTACTATCCAGACAACATCCAGGAGTCGATCCTAATCTTTCAGAACGGTGAATTTGACTACAAGAAGATACCTTTAGAAAAGAGGGAGGCTTCAAGAGTTGATCTGAAGGAGTACCAACAAAAGAAGTGGTACCTTTCTGTATGGAACATCACCAATGTCCTCCCCATAAACAACCAGCTGGAACATGGTATAGCGGCCTTCCCAGACGAGATTCCTTACAGGCTGATAAAGCTCTATTCATACAAGGGCGAGACGATCCTAGACCCATTCATGGGGTCAGGCACCACGCTGAAGGTAGCAGTCAACCTGGGGAGGAATGCCGTAGGATACGAGATCGATGTGGAGCTTTTAGACGTAGTGAAGGAGAAGGTGAATATAGCTCAAGTCGACCTGACGGGCGAAAAGCACCACATTGAAATCATCAAGAGAAAGGACGTGAAGCACCTTAGGAAGAAGCTCCAGGATAAGGTTAGCGAGAAGGCGAGAAGGTAACGCCCATGGAGATAAAAGCGGAGATCAAGGGGTTGAAGTACACCCCGTTAATGTGCCGGGAACTTGACGAGGTGAGCCTGTCGCAGCTGGAGGACGCTCTAGCCCACAAGGCTAATTTCATTCTTAATATGGGCGAGCTGAACAGAATCGCGGTGAGCTGGTGGGTATCAGCAAAGAGGACCAGATCTTATCCGTATGCCAGAGTTTATGATACACTTGGCTTCTCAGGCAAGAGGGCAACCATCATACCCGTAGTAAAAGATGAAGGCGCCGGTGGAGATAGAGACTTTCTGCAGTGGGATACGATTTCCCTGATGAGTTTGCTGGGGGTTTACGTGATAATCGCATACTATGTTGATGCTGAGAGAAACCCCCATTTTCCTGATAAAATAACCAATCAGCGGTTTGATATTTCGTTTATTATTAGCGAATTGAATGAACTTCTCTCTTACCAGTCCGATGCGCTCCATTGGAATCTGTCGCGGGTAGAAAAGATCAAAGAGATTACACGAAGAGCGATCGATTCCTATGAACTGATATCTGAAAGGATTGGAGTGAAGATGCATTCAAGGGGATCCGCCTACAGCAGGATATTAAGACTTAGCAATGGCCGAGAAACTTTTGTTCATTATTCACGGCATCTTGCAATGAATGCACAGAAGCGGGAGAGTGTAACGTCGCATGCAATGGAGTTGACCGATGGAACGAAGGAGATACTCACCATTAAGAATTATCTTGGTGGAGTTTATTATTTCACTAGTGACGAAGTCCACATAAAGGGGAATGAGGTTCAACTGGTCGAGTGTAAGCACAGCGGTCAAAAAACTATGCCAAGCGAGGAGGACATCAAGGATGGATTAGTGAAGATGATTCTCTTTTGTAACCTTGAAAACGTGACCATAGATGGAAGGCCTTACTTGGCTGTGCCAGTGTTGAAGTTGTCATCTACCTCCTCTAAGAGCGTTTTGAATGGAAAGCAAAAAGAAAGGTTATCGGTATTAGAGAAAGAAGCTAAGGCTAATGGGTTCCGGATAAAATTCAATGATATATTTTTAATCTGAATAATAAAAGACATCCAATTAGCAACCATTTTTCAGTCAATTATTTGTATGGGTCAAATTTCATCGACTTATCACTATAGTAGAGCATAATGAAGTGTTGGATAATTTTAAGAAAATTAATATATCATTTTCAATCAATAGAGTTGTATGTGATGTGCTTTGTCAGAGGAATATAACATCACCAAACGACTAACAATGAAAAAACGAGTGCCAATAAATCAAATTTTATTGGATTGCAATAATCCAAGACTTTTTGAAAAGACTAAAGCAAAATATAATGATAATGAGTTTGAATCACAACAAGCACAAATGATGGAACTACTTGAGACCGAAGAAGGAATTTCTGAAATCAAGATGTCGATATGTAAAGTCGGATTTTTACCTATTGACAAGATAGTGGTCCGTCCTCTCTTTGCTGGAAACAAAAAGTACGTGGTTGTTGAAGGAAATCGGCGTACAGCTGCAATAAAATCAATCCTCAAATCTAGGCCTACATATATTGAAAAAAATGATTATGATAAATTGGTACCTAAATTGCGAAAAATAGATGTATTGTTATTAGAAACTACTCAAGATAAAATTGAACAAGACAGACTTGCCATTCAAGGGATAAGACATATTTCAGGGATTAAGAGTTGGGAATTCTATCCCAAAGCTTATACATGTTATACATTATCGGTTGAAGGTTATAATCCAATAGAGATAAAGGAATTCCTCGGTGGAGGCGTCACAGTTCCAGAGATTAAAAAATACATTTATTCATATTATGCCTACAAAGCCTTCTGCGATGATGAAGAGTACGGCTCATATGCAGAAGATCATCCTGAAAAGGTTGCTATATTTGGGGAAGTACTCAATGCTCCTAAGGTAAGAGAATGGTTAGGATGGGAAGATAGCAGTCACAAGTTTACTAAAGAAGCAAATTTGAAAACATTTTACCAAATAATCAAAGATCATGACTTAACCTATCAAGACGTTAGAAAATTAAAAAAGATTGTAGAAAAGAATAGAATAGACGAGTTGCTAGATGGTCAAAAAACTGTTGATCAATTAGTATCCCAAATCACGACAGAAGAAGCACAAGAGTCATATGATGATAAAAAGATCTATAAAAAAACAATAGAGGCATTAAGAAGAGCTCCGATTGAACCTGACCAAGAATATATTGAATTAATAAAAGAACTTGAAGCAAGTGTGAAAAAGGTATCATCATATCTTGAAAAAATAGGGGCATCTTAAAAACGATGTCACTTGCCACTCAAATTATTGAAATCATATTTCGTACTTTGGCAATTAATAGTTGGTGCTTTCTTTCTGTAGCTATTGAGGATGCAATGAAAAAAATCTATCCCCAAGAGGACGAAATTAGCATTTCGCAAAAGAGCGAAGATATACGTTCTGAAGTCGTGAGAGAAATTTTACATTATTGTTCTGAAATGAAAGCTAAGGGAATTGATCCTAAATTTTTCCTCTCTACGGACAAAAATGAGATAATTGGCAGGTCCTATGTTTTTGATTCAGATTCGGATAAGATTAAATTAAAAAAGAAGAATTTGGAGAATTTTGAATCAATTCTTAAAGTCCTAGAAGAAAATGAGCACGATGTATTTCATAGAGTTTGTTGTTGTTTCTTATTAGATATGGGTAATTATGTTGAAGAAACTCGTTTATCTAAGGATAAAGGGGTTGATATTCTTATAAAAACAAGAATTTGTAACATGATATTTCAAGTTAAACATTGGAAAAAACCGCCCCAAATGGAAGACATAAAGGCATGGGTTGGGAAAGTGAAAACCTTTGGCCCAAAACCAGGTGCTGCTTTAGGGTTTATATCATTACGAACAGCTTCACCTTACACTATAAGGGAATCGAAGACATTAGGAATCACCTTATATGATGGCGAGCGTTTGGCATATCATTTATGTAGCGTTATAGAGACGCCAACATCAAGAGATATAAATAAATGGATGATTAAGACCTGTAAAAAATGCAAAGCCAACCATTGTGACATTAAGAATAGGGGATTAAAATTATATTTACTAAAATAAGTTTTGAGGGCTTATGCTTGGGGGATAATTTTTAAACGCCACATAATTTCTTTCAAAGTCGTACTCTCCTGCTCTATTCCTGCTCTGATCTTAAATAGCGATATAAAGAGGGGAATCGCATTCAACTTCTTAGAAAGACAGGTATACGTAGGGTCAAGGCTTTCATCCTGAGATGGATATAGATCTTACTAATAGGACGCTCAAGGACGTGCCAGAGAAGGGTAGCGCCTTCAGGATCCTACGGATCTCCGAGAACCTGGCGACAAAGCTCGGAGTCCTTCAGAGAGATGGGGAGCACATTTTCAGCTACAAAACGACCACCTACCTGGACAGGAGCTTCAGGAAGATTCGGAAGAGGCTTATTGACATACATTTCTAAATGCTCAGGCACTGGCGGGGCATGGCGGAATACCACCAGACAAAGGATATCTTACATGTCATGCGGCGGGAGGTACAAGAACATCAACAACACAATGATCTATGTGCAGATGGTCGAGTGGCTTTTCCCCAATACGGACGACCAGTACATATGCAAGGTCATAATGAACGCCAAGGAGGCGAGCTTGCTGATTGAATCCGGGTACGAGTATGTGACCGGCGAGTACGGCGATGGTGGCAAGCTCTTGAGGAAAAAGAAATGTTATATCTAGGCGCACCAAATCTACAAAGGTGCCTGGACCAAGCCTTCTAGGTTGATCCTATAAATGGTAACCCAAGAAAAAGGGCTGTAGTCCAGCACAAAGGGGCCGTAGTCTAGCTTGGTCTAGGATGCAAGCCTGGGGCGCTTGTGATCCCGGGTTCAAATCCCGGCGGCCCCACCAGCCTCTCGAGAGCAAATCACTTATTTTCGGGAGGCAAAATATCTGAGAGGGGTGGAGTGAGGCAACTTTTCATGAAAAGTCCGGGCGCGATCCTGCAAGGTCCTTGTTCATATGCACCCAGTGCTTAGCGACCCTGAATCCCAGCTTGTGTGCAAGACCCAGCGATTCGCTGTTTCCATCGATGACGTACATCGCAGCAGACTCCATGCCCTGCTGCGCAAGGAAGTTCATTGCCTTGACAGTGAGTGCTGAAGTCAGGCCCATCTTCCTGTACTCTGGCAACGTGGCGGCTGGGCCTAGGTATCCCCGCTTTCGACCAAAGTGCTCGAAGTATTCATTATCCAGCATGCAGACAGTGGCAGAGACGAGGCGCTCGTCCAGCTCAGCGACCTGTATCCACTCCTCGCTGAAGCCCGGAACCTCCCACCACGATCGAACCTCCTCCATGTCCAGCCGCTTGAACCCAAAGGATCTGTTGATGAGTTCTACGAGTGCGCCCTCCTCTCCCCTGCGGAGGCTTCGTAACGCCGCCCCACACCTTGGCTGGGGGACTTCCCTCTTGCCGGAGAGCGGGACGGTCAGGTGGTATACGCCTCCCTCCAAGTAGTATCCCCTGAGCTCCCACCGCCTAATCTGTGGGCTCCCCTCTTCCACATTAGTGTAGATGCTTCCTGCCCTGACGGACTGCTCCAGCTCCCTTACGAGGAGGTCCTCTATCTCCTGGTTTTCAGCAGTCTGGATGGCTGCGAGCATGTCGATGCAGTTCCCCCAAGGCCAGACTACATAGACTATGGCGCCAACGATCCTGCCATTGTCCTCTGCCACAAGGACGATGGTTTTCCGGCCCATGACGTACTTGGAGAACGATCCTGCAGTGAACGGAACCTCCTCGTAGGAACCGTCGTATTGCGCGTTGATGATCCCTACGACCGAGGGGACGTCCGCTGGAGCCAGGTGCCTGACCGTTATCATGCATAAACATCTTCTGGAGGGGCGAGTTATACCTTTTTAGCGACTCATGGTAAGTGCCTTCGGCGCCGAGCCCGGTTCCTGAAGCCAGCCTGTGCCCTGTGTGATAAAGAAACGCCCCAAACCGCTATGAGGTCCCCTCCGAGCGCCACGGTGATCGCCCTCTGGTGCTGGCTCATTTTCCGCTCCGGGCTTTCACCATATACGAGACGAGGGCACGGTATGCAACGTCAGAGGACCTGTGGCTGGCGGTCACCACTGCCACGCTGGCTAGACCCAGGAAATCCATGCCTTAGAGGAGTGTGCAGGAAATATTCTTCTAAAGGGTAAAGATGCCGAAGGCAAAGATATAAATGTGAACGGTGGCGTATGCTGGGCCATATCGGGCAACCCTTATAGAATTAATATCAATGTTGAAGAGGAGCAGGCTCTAGATATTTTCACAGAAAACAATAACTTAATTTCTGGGATTCCCTCAGAATCAGGATGGTATTGGATTCGCCTAATTGAGCCAATACCGCTAAGCGGTATAGAAAAATTAAATCTAGAAGTCAAAGTAACTTCGAAAAACGCTAAGTCCTGTACTAAAAAATATAACGTGATTATTGAAAATGGTAAGATTAAAGAACTGAAGTAATTACTGTTAATTAATTATTTAAATTCTATCAGCGATCCATCAGGATATGTAAACTGCCTATTTCTTCCAATCACGCGCGTTATTTTTCCCTCTTCTTCTAGTCTTATTAGCATTTTACTTCGCCAAATGTAAGGTGTTTCCAGGATTACCCAATCCTTAATACCCTTGATTTTTTGGCAGGATCCTTTGAAATGCTCGTAAACCTCGTTCGCGCATTCCTTTTGCCACAGAACGTTTGAGTAGTCTAGCAAATTTTTCTGTTCAAAATTGTAATCGGAAAATTTATATTCCCCAGTTTTACCCGTTTTAAACATGGCCTCCTTCATTGCCTCTATTCCTTTAATGTGCTTTGTAAAGTACATCAAATAGTAGAGTGTTCGGTTGTTGTATCCCTTAACACAAAATGCTAAATGATAAAGGGTCGATCCTGAAACCTCAATGAGCTTGTTTTTCAACGTATCTATCCATTGCATTTCTCTAGATTCCGTGCCCTCTGAGCTAGTTATTTTGTCTACGTCCTCTTTTGAGAAATTCCACTCCCTGCAGATTATTTTGCACTTATCTGGGTCGTATACCCCTCTGTCCATAAATCCGACCATATATGTTAAAAGCACTTCGCATTTAGGAAATTTTAGGATGTTCCCAAGTATTTCGGGCCCACCGGTTTCCGTGTATCCAAACGGGTCAACGAAGCAAAAAGTCGGGTTTAACGAAGCCCCCTCTTTTTCCAATCCTTCAAGAATTTTGCTCAATTTTTCCTCAAATTTTCCGCACGTTACCTTCACATGGAAATTTGAAGGCAAGTTACCTAGTGATGCTATTTTATTTCTTAAGTAGTCGCACCTGTCTTCCCTAGATTCTATGAACCAAAAATCTATGTCTTTGAATTTATCTTTGAGCTTGTGGTCCAAAGCTGCTTTAAGCGCTATAATCGGCGATCCAGGCTCCCCACTCTTGTATTCGCCTGGTCCGGCAAAACCATCAATGTAAGCCAAGCGAGCGCCCGAAGGTGAATCACTTAATATGGGAAACCAACGCTTCAGATATTTATCGAGTATAATGTGCTTCGCTTTAGTGTGCTCATCTATTTCCCATAACGTGTCATTGGGATTTACCATGTGCAGTTGCACCTACAATTCTTCCAGTCCATCCCGAGCGCTTCCCACATAAAGACGGGCTCCTTGCACAACGCCAGGTTGTTGTAGTTATGGACGTTCTGGATGTACTGCATAACCGTAGAGAAAACATCTAGGCGCCTCTCGAAAGGTATCCTGCGACCCCACTTCGACCTATCGCCCAGGTACTCGGCCCAAGACCTGTCCCTTGCATTGTTGATGGTGCTCTGGAGCCCCCTCAGCGAACCGACCGTGATCCTTTCAGGTTTCAGCCTCCTGAATATACCATCAATCAACTCGGCATACCCATCCAGCCACTTTTCAGGGTAGGGCACAATCGGATCTATCCTAACCTTCACGTCGTATCCCGCGTCTTGCAGCTTTCCCGCTGCCTCAACCCTTTTCATCGGGTCTGGGGCCCCCACTTCCCATCTTTCGGCGACCGGTCTCGAGTTGACGCTGAACGAGACTATCACGTTCTTCTTCAAATCTTCGTCCAGTTTTAGCAGGTTATCGATCCAGTCCAGCTTCGTCACTATCAGGACTTTGTGCTTCGTCCCCCTGAAAAGCGGCAAGACCTTCTTGCTGAGCGCTAAATCGGAACGCTCGTACATCAATGAATCCGCCAATTCGCCGGAGTTCAATATTTCTGGTTGCCTGGCTTCCTCGATAAACCTTTTTACCGCGATCTCGACATCTTCGAGGGATCGCACTTTAGGGGTCTTCTTAGCTGGCAGGAACCTGAGCGTCCCCTGCAAGTAGCAATAAGCGCATTGGATCGGGCACCCGTAAGCCCACTTGAGCTCGAGGAAGTGCGGGCAAACTATATCCTCACCGGAAACAGCTGTGCCGGTCTTGTCGAATCTTTTAATAATTCGCCCATCGCCGACCCTAGCGATCAGCTTTTTCTTTTTACCTTCAAATGTCTGGTAGTACTGAAAAGTCACTGGGTCGTCCTCCTGAATCCCACCGAGATCCAATCTCAGCTGAAAACTCTTGCAGGTTGCCATAATTATTGCTTTCGTATAACTCTTCCAGCTTCATAAATAAAAATCTAAGAGCTAGACGAATGTATTAAATATGATTTAATTCCAATATTACGCATATTAAGAGGAATTTTATGCCCGCCCTCCTCGTCTCTGAATCAGACTTCGTGACATACCGCCTCTTCTTCGAGATTAAAGTCGCCTCCAAGGCCCTTGGCGTCGAGCTGGACTTCCACACAGAGAAGCGGATCGACGGGGTAAAGACCGACCTCGTGGTCGAGAGGGCCGGGAGGGGCGTCCTCGTCCTTGAAGCCAAGTACAAGAAGATAGCAAACCGCATAGAGCGGCTGATAGAGCCCAGGGACCCCGATGTCGTAGCGCAGGCCGTGAATTACGCAACGCTCGGCGGCTACCCATTCTAAGCGACTTGTTACCCGGAGTGACTCGTCCTCTTCAAGGTCATGCCAGGTCGAATAGGACCTCAAGGAGCATCAGGAGCTCCGCAGGTTCAAAACCAAGGCTTGAATCGCAATTTAATGATTAATAATATATATTTAAAATATAGAAAATATTAGGGATGCGTGGTGAACGATAAATTAATCGATGTTATCGGGAAGCTCAAATCCAATAAACAATTATTAGAATATGATGAAGCCAAAATAAAACAAGCAGTGGTTCTAAGGATTCTTGATATTTTAGGATGGGACCAATACAATGCGGATGAGATCGTCCCTGAATATTCCGTTAGCAGTAAAAGAGTCGATTACTCCCTAAAGATCGATAATAATAACAAGGCATTCATCGAAGTGAAGAAACCTGGTGAATCGCTAGAAGATCATCAAGAGCAACTCCTTGAGTATGCCTTCAAAGAAGGGGTCGGTTTAGCTTTGCTTACAAACGGCATTAATTGGTGGTTCTATTTGCCACTCGCGGAAGGAAGTTGGGAACAGAGACGATTCTATTCTATTAATTTAAACGACCAAGAAATCGAGGAGATAGCATCAAAATTTGTTGACCTTCTTTCGAAAGAGAAGCTCCGAAGTGGTGAAGCAATAAACAACGCGAAGAAAATCCTTGAGAATAAAAACAGAGATAAGCAAATAAAAGAAGCCATTCCGCAAGCCTGGTACAAGCTGATAACTGAAGTTGACAACGAATTAGTAGAACTATTGTCCAAGAAAGTTGAGAATATATGTGGATTACGGCCTGGGATAAGTCTCATTGAAGATTTCCTTAATAGTTTAGGATCATCAACAATTTCAGGACCAAATTTAACCAAAGAGCATGAGCGCGAGGCATCTATGACCTCCTCAAACTTAAATACGAGAACATATACGAACTCAAGAATCAATGCTTTCGAGTTGAGGGGGCAACGTTACAAAGTAGACACATGGATAGAAATGCTCCTGAAGCTGTCAGAAATGTTGTTATATAAAAATGGCAAGGATTTTGAAAAAGTGCTTACTCTCAAAGGCACAAAGAGACCGTACTTTTCAAGGAATCAAAATGAGATTCGTATTCCGAAAAAAGTTGGTAATAGTGAGATCTATTTAGAAACCAACTTGGGTGCTAATTCAATAGTTAATATATCTAAACGAATGGTCGTTTTGTTCGGTTACAACGAAGATGACCTAAAAATTGAATGTATTGAATAATGATGGTAAACATTACCTCATGATAATGAGCTAGCAAATTAAAGTATTGGTCTAGCACCTAAGCGTTTCTCTCGACTTTTCCGCCTTTCTTCACCAGAACCAAGAGTAGAACTCAACTGCCCAATCATACCAGAACCAACTCAACTCCTTCGAATAACAAAAATAATGAAAAACAATTTTCCAATTTGATTAAAAATAAAAAAAAGTTGAATTATTCTTATCCTTTGATTACCTCATTCAACTCATCGAGAAACGCACGGTCGTCCTCGATGTAGACCTTAAAATCGTGAAGGATCGTATCCTCCGCCTTTAACTTTAATAAGAACGGCGCCTCACCTTCTTCTTCGCCGCTCAGCACATAGGCGACGTCCTCCCACCTACCATAGAAATACTCGTTCAGGAGTGGCAGCACCTTGTAGAACCATACGTCTTTCAGTCTTTGGACGTCTTTGATCGGCTCCTCCGCCTCATCAAGGGCGATCAGCTTCCCGAAAGTTCAACGAGACCGAAATGCGCTGGTATAGCATCGAGAAACCGAAGGGGATCTACCGCTGGAGTTGTGGCTACACCTATAGGGTGGCCAATTTTCTTCCAGCATTATAAAACCAGTCAGCCCTAAGTAATCTTTCAAGTGCTGATTCTGGTTAAATAATTGAGATATATCAGCCAAAATCTGTAGTTGAATAGACTGTTTCCATTTTCCACGTACACCCTATTCCGATTTCAACATAATCTGGATCGAGTATATTCGCCCTATGCCCTGGGCTATCCATCCAGGATTGTACCAAGGCGTCAGCCATCGCATTGTTATCGTACCAAGCAACTCGAGGGATTGCATAAGGAATAAACCATATTATTCCAACTGAACTGATAACCGGATATTTTATGATGTTTTCACCAACTCCATAGAAATAACCCCCTCCAGGCGCAGGCCGCCTGAGTGGGTAACCTGCAGCACTAGCACGTTCATTTGGTCCGATTCCATCAGGATTAGTATGATCGAAAAAGTTTCTTATTGCCATATCTTCACTATGCCTTCGCGCGGCAGTATCAAGCTTAATGTTTTCTGTGAGTGCTCCCAGACCCCTGCTTGTCCTTTCTTGGTTTATTTTTTGCAGAATCATATTTTCTAGGCTTCCCTGAGGATATGTGTCAGTTACAATAATTGATGCCCCAGCACCCTCCAAATTGCTCGTTTGTATAGTTGTCGACTGCTGATTCTGGGATATCAAATTACCATTCAATAAATTTGGCAGGAAAAAGAGTAAGCCTATTAAAACAATAAAAATGACTGTGACGACAATTATTAGCTTCTTGTATCTGCGATTACTTTTTTTCAAACGAAAATTATTCGCTTCATTATCAAGCCATTGTTTCTGTCGAACCTCAAAGTCAACTGATGCTTGTCTTTTCTCACCTCTTCGGAATTTTTTCGCTTCATTATCAAGCCATTGTTTCTGTCGAACCTCAAAGTCAACTGATGCTTGCTTATCCTTGTCTTTTTTCTCAGCAATTATTTCGTCTTGCACATTAGGTGCAGTTCCTGTCCAATGTGAAATGTTTGGGAAGAGACGCTTGACAATACCCAATGTTTGTCGATCGACGCCATTGAGTTCCCCCCTATGGACAGAAGCCAAGTTGACCCCAGCTGCTATGAGGTCTTGCTGCCAATGGAAAAAGAACAGCTCGTTTATCGTTTCTACTCCTAATCGTACAAGGTCCTCCTTGTATAATTGGTTTAGCGTATAGAGATCTGATGCTATGGCGGATATCGTTTTACGCGAAATTATCAAATCGCTACAATGGCCATCGAAAGTCATATAGTTTTTTATTGCCTTGATCGCCCTTTCCCTCAAAATACTATGCTCAATCAAATCCTTCGCAGTTGGAAAAAATGAAGGTTTAGAGGGCATTTTTAACTATATAATCTTAAATTCAAATATTATATAACCTCTACGATGGCAATCGTCGAACTATATATTCAGATAATAGGTTGTTGTTTCGGCTTTGGTTTTGGTAAACATTATTTGTTAAAAATAATAAGCTCATTAGAGTTGGATATTATGGAAGATGGACATTTTGCTTTGCCAAAAAATCTAACACAGAATTAATTGTGTTGGTTTTTATGACCATTGCACGTGGGGTCTTGGCTGGTTATATGATGATGCTGAATGACCAGCTTACATCTTGCCTTTCAACCCTTCAATCGCAATATTGCTCATTAATCATAGATCATAATACCCTTACGCAGGATTTCAATACCCTTTTATCAAATTATTCCAACCTAAAAAGCGACTACAGTGTGCTTGAAGCTTAATAATTCGTAAACCAATTACAACGCCCTCAACACCTAATATAATAAATAAAGTTCCAATTATAAACAGCTCAATTCAGATGTCAAGGAACTAGTAAATTAAACCAATATGCCTTTTTTTGAATTCTACGACTTGATAGTGCAATAAGAAAGACTGCATCTGAGACCACAAACGCCGCGACCGCTACTACTGACCATAAGCTTACTGCTAAAAGGATATACGATTACGTCATTAACAAAATCTATTATGCATATGATATAGAAATGCCGTACCCTAATTACTTGGATTATGAGGTAATTGACAACCATAATTATACAACATAATTTTCAATCGAATCAATCGAAAATTACCTATGGATTCCAGAACTCACTCTTTACACAGGGATCGGTGACTGACGATTAAGTAACATTATTTTATGCCATAATTACATATTATGAAAGATACATCAACACTTCTTAGTATCTTCTAGATCTGTCACATAAAGAATTCTTTGATGAAACGTCGCATCTTGCGGTCGGTAAAGCAGCTACCAATGGCTTTGCTTTCATTCTTGACCCCGCTGGCAGTCATATTTTCCTTTACTTTGGCCATGATTCTGCGCGAAAAGCTCTAGCTAAGTTACAAGCATATCCTAATTCGTTGTATTATAACAGATGCGCCACTATTACATACATTAAAATATACGAAATAAGTGACTATAATGGTAATTGGGAGCGTATAACCGAGAGCACCATCTCTCGAGCTGCCACAATATTTACCTAATTTATTTACTATTTTTATGATATACACACTATATGTGATAAAGTGCAGAAAGAGAAAGAGATAGAATAAAGGTATCTAAGAATTTAGAAATATTGATTTAGGTCGGAATAAATTTTATTACCCAAACTCATTGACTAACTCTCTAACTAACAATCACTCACACTCTACCCTATATCCACATAGGGGACAATCAGAAAGACGGACGGATAGAGGGAAGGATAGATAGGCTCTAATTCTTTCTAATTTACGATGCTCGAGAAAACGCTTGATCGGTCGGTTTTGACTATGGTAATAGAAAATTACTTTAGGATGAAGCTTATCACTTTTATTTGAAAGTCGAATTGCTGGACTCCCTCTCTGGGGCATTATCATTATGTCAATATTCTAGAATCCGCATGATACTAACGTTTATGTCGAAACAACATTACCAATTTCAAATTTATTTCGATAATCTTTTTTGAATAATGGATACTTCTCTTGATTGCGTTGATTATTCTTTACTACGATACATTTTTTCTCCATGCTCAGAAACGAGTTGGCGCGGTCAAAGATTAGCTTGAAAATTTTGCTACCCTTGGTCATGGCGATTCCCATACCCTAAAAGTTAAATCTTCGAAGTTTCCAATGTGATATTAGCCAAATTATTGGTGATTATATGCCATTTTGTAGTAATTGTGGAATGCAACAACAAGAAGGCGTAAAGTTTTGCAATAATTGTGGGGCTCCAATGCAAGTACAACAACAGGGAGTTCAACCAATCGTACCTCAAAACGTAACGCCTAAGGAACCTGAAGAAATCGCGTACTACAAAGGTGAAGGGGAATTGATAATAAAACGCACTGAACACCGGGGGGCAGCAAGAAAAACCATGGGAATACTGGCAGGTGTAGGAACATTAGGCATAGGTTATGTTCTGATTGGTAAAGATAAAACAAGAAAATCTAAGGCTGAAGGGCAACTTATTGTTACTAACAAGGCTATTTATTGTGCAGGCAACGACTATCCTTTTGATCGAATAATTAGTATCACCAAACAAGGCACTATATCCAAATCAATTGTATTAACTTTCGAGAAGGATGTACAAGCTGGTGGAAGAGCTGAGGGAGGTTTTATGGGGGTAGGCGGGTTGAGTATTGAAGCTGAATTAAAGACCAAAGATATAGACGGGCTATTTCGAGGGCTTGAAAGAGCAAAGTTAGCTGGAATAAAAGGACTCTGATTGAAAGGTGCTTGAATCAACTCATATTTAGTAACCTTTTCTTTTTAGAAAATTGATAATTCGAAAATGAAGAATAACCATAAGGAAAAGTACGAAAAAGATCTGCTGATCAAGCATATTAAATTTGATTTTCAAAGTTCTAATTGGAGCGAAATTTTACATACGGACTAAGGTAGCACAATTGAGAAAAATATACTAAAAATCTGATTGCTAATAAGACTTGATGACGCTTCAATTCCAAGTTCACGTCACCTAGTAAATCTAGCATTTTCCTGTATTAAAAAAAGTGTCTAAGCAACTAAGATTGATTTAATTTCAAATTTTTCGTTCTTGAGTCTATGATTAATGGACAATAGTACTTTGGAAAATGCCTTTTTGCATTCTTGGTTCAACCGCCTGAGATCTCAGAACCCTCCCCCTGTATTCGAGGTATTCTTTCACATTTTTCCTTGGCTACCCAACCAAAAACGAGCTTGGGGATCGGCCTTATCATTTTTTGGTCTTAGGCGTCTCTTCATCCAGATCATTGTAGTTAAATAATATGCAATAGTAAGCAAATAAAACAATTTATTCAATGAGCGCAATAGGATATAATGTTAGAGACCAGACAGTAATCGAAGGAGGGGCATGGTTTGCCAACGTTGATAGAGGTCCCCGAATACAATTTCCAGGCATTTCTCAAAGATCCCGTGGGGGGAGAGGCGCCCGCCGCTTTCTCTGAGGAGGAGGCTGCAAAGGTTCACGCCTTCCACAGGCAGCTCCCGGGCTATGAGCCGACGCCGCTGGTCTGGCTGAAGGGGCTCGCGGCGAGTTGGGGTCTTGGGGGCATATTTGTCAAGGACGAATCATGCCGCTTTGGCCTCAAGGCGTTCAAGGTGCTCGGCGGGAGTTACGCCGTGGCCAAACTCGTCAGCAAGAAGATCGGCCTGAGCCTTGAGAAGACAGGGTACAGATACCTCGTCAGCGACGAGGGGCGCAGGAAGATAGGCAGGATGAAATTCGCGACGGCTACCGACGGCAACCATGGCCGAGGGATAGCATGGGCAGCCCAGCAGCTCGGGCAGGAGGCGATTGTTTACATGCCGAAGGGGGCGGCGCCCTCGCGGGTGCAGAACATCCGATCCCACGGAGCCGAGGTGGTCGTGACGGATTTCAATTACGACGACACCGTGCGCCTCGCCCGCAGGAACGCCGAGGAGAACGGATGGCACATCGTCCAAGACACCGCGTGGGAAGGGTATGAGGATATCCCGGTCTGGATAATGCAGGGCTACATGACCCTGGCGAAGGAGGCGCTTGACCAGATGGCAGATCTTGGGGAGACTCCGACGCACGTTTTCGTGCAGGCAGGCGTCGGGGCCTTGGCTGGTGGCGTGATCGGCTATATCACCAACAGGCTCCGAGGCAGGCTGCCCAAGTTCATAATAATGGAGCCGAACAACGCAGCGTGCATATTTGCTTCTGCCGTCGCTGGTGACGGGAAGCCGCACTCTGTGAAGGGCGACCTCGATACGATAATGGTCGGACTGGCGTGCGGCGAGCCCAATCCTTTAAGCTGGGGGATACTGAGGGACTTCCCCTGCTGCTACGTCCGCTGCGACGACTACGTCGCTGCGAACGGCATCCGGATACTTGCCAATCCGCTGCCAGGCGACTGTTTCATCGAGGCCGGCGAGTCGGGCTCGGTAGGCGTGGGCCTGCTGGAGCTCTTTGCCAACCACAATGCCTTTAAAGGGATCAAGGAGGCGCTGGGGATAGGGCCAGATTCGAGGATCCTGCTCTTAAATACCGAGGGGGCAACTGATCCGGTCAACTACAGAGAGATCCTGTGGTACGGGAAATACCCTGGACCCCTGCCTCCAGATGGCGGGGCAGCGAAGGGCTAGCCTTTTCCGCGGCAGTCGGCAGGCCTGGCTCCGGATTGCAGCTCATACATATGCCCGCTTGCCTTGAGGGGACTACCACAGTCTGAAGCCGCCGAACGGCCACCGTTAGTGTTCTCGATGGCATTGTCCCTCAGTCGGTTGGTCCGCGAAAGTGGCCTGTACCGTTAATGTTGGAAGGATTTTTACAGAGATGAGACCAAATTATTACGGGGATCACCATGGAGGTCGACGAGTGCAGGGATTGGAGGGAGCTTGCAGTCTTCATGAAGGAAGCTTACTCAGCGGCAGGCCCTGGCGCGCTGGGTTTTGCAGGGGCTTCGGACGCGATCATCGAGGAGCTTTCGTCTGAAGAAGCGATAAGGAAGATACTGAAGAGGGAGAGGGTTTACCTTGCGAAAGAGGGCGGCAAGGTCGTGGGCTTTGCGTCTTGGCGGGTGGTCACTGGCGATCTAACGGAGCTTTCCGGCGTAATAGTCCTCGAGGGCTACAAGGGCAGGGGGATCGGGAGCGCCCTCATAGAGAGGGCTCTAAGCGATGCCAAGAGGGCGGGCTACGCGAAGATGGGAGTCAAGACTGAGGAGTGGAACGCCCCGGCGATCGCTTTCTACAAGAGGTGGGGGTTTGCCCCAATAAGACCTGTAGAAGAGGACGCAGGCAAAGAGAGGATAAAATGCCTTTACCTCGAACGGCAGCTGGGGTGAAATTAACCTCGCCCTCGAGAGTCTCGACCGCCCCCCTCCGAACGGTGTTAAAAGGCACGCCCGCCTAGTGATCTCTGTTGCTTGAAGGGAGGCGAAGATCCTTGGAGGGGGCGATGAGGTGGCTTCTCGAGGGCGATCCTTGGGTCGAGTACAGGACTCGAGTGGATTTGCTAGGTCAGGCCGAAGGGGATCCTGAAGTGGCGAAAGCGAGGGCGGAGATGGTCAGAGACGCTAAGATGGCGCCCCTCCTTGAGGAGCTGAGGGCGTGGCCCGGAGCGGTCCTAAGCAGCCACAAGAGCGCGGGCCAGCTCTACCACAAGATGGCTTTCGTCGCGGACGTCGGCTTCAGGAGGGGCGATCCCCGCATCGAAGAGATCTCGGGCAAAGTGTTCAGCCATGCCTCTGACGAAGGGCCCTTCCAATTGCCGATCAACATCCCGGAGCACTTTGGAGGATCGGGGAGGGACGCTTGGGGATGGGCACTCTGCGACGCGCCAACCATCATATATGCGCTTGCCAAGTTCGGTTACGGCAATGACGATCGGGTCAGGAAGGCGGCGAAGTTCCTGGCAGGCTTAGCCCGTGACAACGGCTGGCCATGCGCAGTCTCAAAGGAGCTGGGCAAGTTCAGAGGGCCTGGCAGGAAAGAGGACCCGTGCCCTTACGCTACGCTCATTATGATGAAGATGATGCTCCAGTTTGAGGAGTGGAAGGGATCCGAGGCGGTGCATGCAGGTGCCGAAGCGCTGCTGGGCTTGTGGGAGAGGAGCAGGGAGGCGCACCCGTACATGTTTTACATGGGAACTGATTTCCGGAAGCTTAAGGCGCCCTTCATCTGGTACGACATCATGCACGTCTTGGACACCTTGTCCCAATGCAGCTGGCTTGGGGGAGACCCAAGGCTGCTGGAGATGGCCCGCATAGTGAAGGGGAAGGCAGACGGTGAGGGGAAATTCACGCCCGAATCTGAATGGAAGGCCTGGAAAGGGTGGGACTTCGGTCAGAAGAAGGAGCCGTCGAGGTGGCTGACGCTTCTAGCCATGAGGATCTTACGGAGGATCGGATAGATCGCGGCGGTGGCGGATCCAGTCAAAGTTCAGGCAAATTGAGTGCCCGATGGCGCGGAAGCGGACCGCGGGCGGAGGCCCCTATCCCTCGGCCCACAGCCACGAGTTGCTTCACCTGGAGCTGATGGGAACTTAGGCAGCGGATCGCCACAGCTTTCCTTAAAGAGAGACACTGGGGCAAAAGTATAGTCAGCTTGACCCTTCGTCAGTGATGGCGTTTTCGATGGTGGCGCAGCCGATTTCTAGCCGAAAGTGATCAATGATATGACCGGCGCGCTGCGCTGATGGTGTCCAGGATTGGCGATCGGATCGATAGTCTCCCCGGCATCGGCTGGGCGGCTGAAGCCTCATTTTGTAAGGGCGTCGGCGCTGAGGCGGGAGGCGGCCCCATTGACCACGGGATATGCCGATCTCGACGACCTGATCGGGGAGATGGAAGGGGGGCTCTTCTACCTCTTCTGCGGCGAGGGCGACCTTCGGTTCGTCGACGACCTCGTCCACAGGATCATTGTAAGGGCATGTCGCAGCGGGAGGGTGGCATACATGAACAGCACCGACTACTATAGAGGGAAGACCCTGATCAGCGCCGACAGGCTGGCGCAATGCGCGAAGGCGGAGGGGATCGAGCCAGCCCTCGTCCTTGAGAGGACGTACACGGCCGCGGCGTACAGCGACCTCAGGCAGCCGAGGGCGGCTGCGGCGCTCGAGGAGAGGATGAGGCGGGACGGCTCCACCGTCCTTCTGGTCGCGCATGCGATGCCGGTCTTCTACGAGGCGGCGGATGGCATGGGGGTTGCGCGCGAAGCGCTCAATAGATCGATATCGGCGCTCTGGCGGGCATCCGCCGAGATGGGCGTGGTGATGGTTGCCACGGCTGCGGTCTCTGGGGCGCAGAGGCCGTCAACAAGCTCACTCATGGCAGACCTTGCAAGCGTTATCGTCGCTTTCCGCGCCGGGGACAACGGCAGGTTCCCGGATGGCGCATGCGCCACTTTGCTTAAGCACCCTGCGAGGGGGACGCCGGCTGCAGCGCATATCTTTGGTGGGGGTGAATTTTGGGTGGGGAGGATAACGCCGCCGTTCAGGTAGAACTACCAGCAGCTTCTGGAGAGGCTCCGCGGGGGCTACGCGGGCATGCTCAGGGATCCCGCAGACAGGGAGGGCTTTGACCTCCTCCTGAAGGAGGCGTGGGACAGGGAGCACGCAGCCATGTCCAACTCCGAGATACCGCTCGTCCTAGACGCGCTCAACCTGACTGCGAACGTCCACAACAAGGGCGAGATCCAGCGCCTCAAGGAGGGGCTCGCGGAGAGGGATCGGAGGATCGAGGAGCTGGAGCGGCGCCTCAAGAAGGTCGAGTTGGGGCTTGGCGCAGCTGGGGCGGAGCGGGGGTAAGTAAAAGGGGGCGCGCATTGACAGGTTGGTGGGGCGCTATGGGGCGGGTTGCCGGCTGGCTCTTCGACGCCTACGTGCAGGGAGGGGAGGCAGTGATCTGGATAAAGGCGGAGGACGGGAGGGCGATCAGGCTGAGGGACTCGTACAGCCCCTTCTTCCATGTGGAGCCGAGGGGCCCTGCTGCCGAGGACGAGATCATGTACAGGCTGGCTGAGTGCCCGGACGTGAAGGCGGTCCGGATCGAGGCGAAGAAGACGTCGCTGGTCGATCCCAAGCCGAAGAGGCTGGTGAGGGTCGAGGCCTGTGGGACCGGGCCTTTCAGGGGCCTAGTGAAGGCGCTGGAGCGGCACCCGATGGTCGCAGCCGTATACAACGCCAGCCTTAGGCACATACAGCAGTACCTCTTCACGAGGCTCAAGGTAGAGCCGACGAGCAGGGTATCGGCAGATTTCGATGGGGAATGGCTCTCGAAGGTGGAAAGGATCGACGACTCGGGGGCGATCGAGCCGCCGCCTTTCACAGTTCTCCGCTTCACCGTAAAGTACGACTGCACGGGGCGCGGGAGGGCGATAAAAGGCATCCGCGCATCCTTCGGGGGCGAGGAGGAGGCGTTCACGGGTTCCACGGGCGGCGCAGCAGAGGCTTTCATGGCATACCTCAGGGAGAAGGACCCCGATCTCCTCGTCTCTCCGAAGTGCGACGGCGTGGCTTACCCTCTCCTCAAGGAGGCCCTCGAGAAGGATGGCTGCGCCTTCTTGCCAGGCAGGTGCGAAGACAGGGAGCAGATCAGGCGCCAAGGATCAGCCGCGGGGAGGGTATTCCTCGGGGGCACCGCCTATGGCTTCAGCCTCGACGATCGGGGCGTGGCGGGCCTGGCAGAGAGGGCGCGCTTCTCCTTCCTCCCGATGGGGCTGGCGACGCGCTGGCTCAGCAACAGGAGCATAGATTCCAGGAATTGCTTCGAGCTCATCCAGAGGGGCTACGCGATTCCGAGGCAAGAGTACTTCGAGGAGGTGAGGGCTTTGAGCGAGCTGGCGGAGAGGGACAGGGGAGGCATCATCATGACGCCCGAGGCGGGAAGGCTTCATGAGAACGTTGCCGCATTGGACTTCGACTCGCAGTACCCGAACATCATACTGAAGGATGGGATCAGTTACGAGGGTGGGCGCGGCGCAGCCTCCGACGAGGAGGGGGCATTCAAGCTCATCCCGGCAGTCATAGGGCCTTGGCTGGCGAGGAGGATGGCGCTGAAGCGGCTGAAGAGGGCTCTGCCTGAAGGGAGCGCCGCGAGGGCATACTGCGAGCAGAGGGTCGATGCGCTCAAGATGATACTGGTCACCCAGTACGGCATAGCCGGCTGCTGCAGGAACAGGTTCGGGAATGTGGTGGCTTTTGAAGAGATCAACAGGCGGTCCAGGGAGGCGATGATCAGGGCAAAGAGGGTTGCGGAGGGGAGGGGCTTCAGGATACTGTATGGCAACGTTGATGCGCTCTTCGTGAGCAGGGATGGGGCAGGGAGGTGCGACTACGAGGGGCTGGCGGCTGAGATAGCCAGTGTTACGGGGCTCCCCATGTCCCTCGACAAGCACTTCAGGCTCATCGCCTTCCTGCCACTGAAGGGTGACGGGTCCTCCTCAGCGATTAACAGGTACTTCGGCATCACATTTGACGGGAAGATAGAAGCGAGGGGGATAGAGATGAGGAGGGGGGATGTCCCGGAGTTCGTCAGGTCCTTCCAGGAGGGGCTGATAGCACGGGTGCTAGGCCACGGGGGCGCGAGGGAGGCGTTTTCATCGGGGGTTGATGACGGGATAGCATTCGTAAAGGAGGCGTTGAGGGAGGTGAGGAGTGGGGAAGTGCCTGCGGATCGGCTCGTGATCCGGAAGAGGATGCGGAAGGGGATCGGGGAGTACGCTGCCAGCGTCCCCCAAAGGGCGGCGGCCGTGCAGCTCATGCGCGGTGGGGCCGAGGTCGAGGTCGGGGACGAGGTCCCCTTCGTTTACGTTGATCGTGGCCACCCCAATCCTTCTTGCAGGGTAGCAGTGCCTTCGCGATTCGCCAGCGATTACGACAGGGAGGCGTACGCGAAGATGGTGATTGAGGCGGCATCGTCAGTCTTCAGCGGGATTGGGATCAGGCTGGGCGAGAGGCTGGAGGGGCCTCCGATCACGCTGGACGCATGGATTGGCAGGATCTCGGAGCATTGATTAAATAAGCCGTATTGGGTATCATTGATCGGCGCAATTCGAGGGTGCGGTAATCATTGGTGGAGCTCCATATAGGCGCGGGGGGGTGGGCGTACTTCAAAGCCCCTGGGATGAGCCCGCTCAAAACCTATTCGAGGGCTTTTGATTTCGTCGAGGTGAACTCGACCTTTTACGAACTGCCTGGGATAGGAAGGGCGGAGGGGTGGAGGAGGGCGGTGCCTCCTCGGTTCAGGTTTGCGGTAAGGGCAAACAGGGCGATTACCCACGATGAGCCTTTCTCGCTGTCCCCGAAGGCAGAGCGGGCGCTCGAGGGGACGCTGGGCGTGTGCCGCGCCCTCAGGGCTGACGTCCTGCACTTCCTGGCGCCGCCCGGGTTCGCCATAAGCCGGAAGGAGTTGAGAAGGCTGGACGACTTCTTCAGCTCATTCGACCGGGGCTCCGCCCTCCTCGCTTTTGAGCTGAGGGGGCGAGTTGGCGACGGGGATCGGCGGGGCAGGGGCGATGCTCTGGAATGCCTTGGCAGGGTACTGCGGGATCACGATGTCGTCCACTGCGTCGACCTCCTCAAAGGGGAGATCCCCGCCTGGCGCTCAGAGACCCTTTACACGAGGATATTCGGCAAGGGCGAGCACAACATATACCAGCCTGACGACGGGGAGATCGAGTGGATCGATAGGGCTTCTGCGGGTTACCAGAGGGCATACATATCATTCCACGGAGTCCGGATGTACTCGGACGCCGCGAGGATGGTCGAATACTCCAGGTCCGGGAATCTCCCTCCTGTGACTTGCGCGCGCGGGGCGGAATCGCTCAGGGCGGTGCTTGCAGAGGACGCGATCTTCCCGATGTCGAAGGCCGATTTGATCATTGACCAAGGCTGGAAGCTCTTCGATGGGATCGGGGGCAAGAGGGTGAGGGTCGCGGAGGTGCTGGATCGGCTCCCCGAGAGGCTGTATTGCGGGGTGGCGGACGTTATCGACGCACTGAAGACGGGGGGGACTGGGTTTGGCTAGCAAGTTGTTCTTCGGCACATCGGGGTGGAGTTATAAGGAGTGGGTAGGCAAGCTTTACAGTACGGACGACGAGAGCAAGCTGAGGACGTACGCGGAGGTCTTCGGGGCGGCTGAGATCGATTCGACGTTCTATTCGTACCCGACGAAGGGGCTCTCAATCGGGTGGAAGACGAACACCCCGCCAGGGTTTGTATTCACTGCCAAGCTCCCCCGAGAGATTACCCACGAAAAGAGGCTTGACCTCTCCAAGGGCGCAGGCAAAGATCTCATGAGGTTTGTCAACCTGATGGAGCCGCTTGCGGTTTCAGGGAAGCTTGGCTGCCTCCTCATACAGCTCCCGCCGAGCTTCGCCTTCGATTTGAAGGCATTGGAGGGGTTCTTTTGCGCGCTTCCTAAGAACATAAGGTTCGCGGTGGAGTTCAGGAATCTCTCTTGGATGAGGAGGGAGACGTGGGACCTGCTCGAGAGGCACAATGTCGCGTATGTCAATGTGGACGAGCCGCTCCTGCCGCCAGAGGTCCACCTTACCGCCGACTTCTCTTACATCAGGTGGCATGGCCGCGGTAGCAAGGTCTGGTTCGACTACAATTACTCGCGAGAGGAGCTGGAGCGGTGGGTTCCAAAGATCAAGGAAGTGGCGGGTGCAGTAAAGGAGACCTATTGCTTCTTCAACAACCATTACCACGGCTATGCCGTGGAGAACTGCCTACAGATCCTGGAGATGCTCGGTGTGGCAGATGATGCCCAGAAGGAGGCAATGGGCAGGATCGGGCGGACGGCAGTCGGCGCGGATGGGTACCGCGTCACGGGAGAAAGGAGCTTGGACGATTTCGCATGACGGTTCGAAGTGCGCTATGCCGAGACAGAGGGGGCGCCTCGATGTGCAACGGATTGGCTACACCCAACTGAGGAGGCTGCGCAGACGGTTGGGAAAAAAGGGGAAGGGGTTAGCTGCGCTTTCGAAGTAGCAACAGCAAACCAACAATCACTGCGGCGCCTGCCGCACCTCCTGCCAAGAGGAAGAGGGTGTTATCACTGGTTTCGCTTGGTGGGGGCGGCGGACCCTGTGCTGACGTGCATGTTATGGTGACTGTGGTGGAGTTGCTGGCCAAGTAGTCGCTGCTCCCAGGCCAGTAGGCGTAGAACGAGTATGTCCCTGGCTGGCTCAGACTCGCAGTCAAGGAATAAGTACCGGCCACTAAGGTAGCATTTGAAAAAGCGATGTAGTTCGACCCATTCACGGACCTGAATATCGTCACTGTGCCATTGGCATTTGCGGAGAGGGAGCCGGTGAGGGTTATGTTCGAGCCGGCGGTGACGTTGCTAGCTGATGACTGGATAGAGATCTGGACCGCCTGCTTCGGCGTCTGAGCCAACGGATCAATGATTCTCCCCTGGAGGTTGCCCTTCGGCAGGGCATTGAGGGTGAAGTTGACGGTCGTGGTGGAATTGGGGGTGAGGGTTATTCCCCCGACTGTCGCCGTAGCGAAGCCGATCTTTGAGGCTGAGACGTTGACTTCTAACGTCATTGTGTCTGGGGGTAGCGTCACCGGTACGAAGAAGTATCCATTGGTATCGGAGGAGCCGGAGTTGGCTCCTGCCTGTATTGCGGTGTAAGCGAGGCTGTTCCCAAGGCTGTCGTTGACCAGACCTGCCACAAATGCGTAGGTATTCCCGTTCGACGGGAGGATGAAGTCGACGTTCTTCGTCTCTTTGCCTTCCACGACGGTGATGGTCTGGCTCGGGGCCGATGGGTATGAGGGCTGCACGACGTATGAGCCGTTGTAGAGGTAAGTCGCCAAACGGTACCTGCCGTAATGATCCGTGTAGGCGACGCACGCCGTATGGTTATTCAGGGGGGTGAAGTAGATCATGATGCCAGGCGCAGGGTAGCCATTGCTGTACGTCACGGTGCCCGAGACGATCGCTGACGGGACGAGCGAAAAGTCGAAGTCCTTTACCTCTTCGCCCGTGACGAGATCAACGCCCCTATAGGATTCGTCAGCACCGTAACCTCCAGCAGACACCAATATTTTGTAGGATCCGTTGGTAAGGCAATTCGATATATTGTAAAAGCCGTCCGAGTCGGTGATTGCGTAGTTGAGGAGGTATGTGTCGTTTAAGAACGCGTAAACGTATATCATGGAGATCGGCGAGCCGTTAGTCGCCCTCACGTGCCCAGAGACCCGAGCTGAATAATCGAGCGGGACGACGACGCCTGAGGTGGTCTCACCCTCAACGACATGGATATCGTAAATTCTTTTTGCGAGGTACCCGCCATTCACCTTCCTCACGTCCCATTGTGGGTTTATTTCTAGGAAGTATGTGCCGTTCTTGAGGCCGGTGTTAAATTGGAACGTCCCATTTTGCAGGATCGTCCCTGATATGGAAGCGTTCGTTGATTGGTCGCATATCTTAATTTGGAGGTCGTTGATCGTTTCTCCATGGGGTCCGACCGCGGTGCCCGTTACTTTCCCTGATCTGCCCAGCGGGATATCTCCCAGATCGGTTGTGTTTCCAGCGGTAACGACGACGTTCTCAAGCTTACCAAAGACATACCCGCTGACTATTACGTCGACTGTGTAATTGCCCGCGGGTATTGCGCCGTTAAAACGACCATCTGCCCCCGTTGAAAGGTAAACGTTTCCGTTCGCACCTGTAACCCGGACTGTTGCGGATGGGATTGGAGCCAAGGCGTTTATTGAAGGGAGAGACGCGACAAGCATTAATGCGACGAGCACGGATGCGGAAAAAAGATTTTTTTGACTCATTTTTATACCTTATCATTTATTCGATCTATAAGTTATTATCCCTTTCCAATTGTCATTGGACTTGAAATGGAAAATTTTGATGTTGCCAAGAAGCGGCACCTTGGAGGTGGGAGGATGAGGAGAGGATCGGGCAGCGCTTTCAGGCTTTACGGCCCCCGTGCTATTGTTATTTGGTCGGTTCTCCTGCAATATCACGACAGGGTGATTGATTCATAACAGCTAAATCGGAGCTGTCGCAGCGACTGCAATATGGCTTGGATCGGAGGGTTGTTGCCTCTGGATCACTCATGATCTCAATAAGTGGATCGCGTTGATTGTCATTTGGGTTTAATGTGACGCGGGTTGTGCGAATTCGGAAACATTTATAAGCAATAACTGCCTTCCTGAACAGGTTTAAAGTACGGAAGCCTTGACAAATAGCGTTAGCCTACCATGCTAATTCTATTGCTTTTGTAGCTTTACACATAAAAAAGGCAAAAAAATGAGTTGATGATTTACGAAGTTCGAAGATATGAATATTGATAAAGAAGTGTTAGACGCAATTAACGAGATTGGGTTCAGGGAACCGACCAAGATCCAGACGGAAGCGATTCCGCTGATCAAGGAAGGTTACGATGTTGTAGGCCAGTCTGAGACCGGTTCCGGCAAGACCGGGGCTTTCGGGATTCCGCTTGTTGAGAAAGTGTCCAAGGGGGAGGGCGTCCAAGCCCTCATACTGGTCCCGACTCGGGAGCTCGCCCAGCAGATAGCTGTCGAGCTCCAGAAGTTCTCCCGCAGAAAAGGGCTCAGAGTCCAGTGCGTATATGGGGGGGCGCCCATAGCCCCGCAGATCTCGGGGCTGAGGCACGCCGAGATAGTAGTCGGGACGCCCGGCAGGATCATGGATCACCTTGAGCGCGGAACCCTCAGGACGGACAGGGTGGGGATCTTTGTGCTTGACGAGGCTGACAAAATGATAGACATGGGTTTCATAGACGACATAAAGCTGATAGAGAGGGAGATCCCGAAGGACAGGCAGACGCTGATGTTCAGCGCGACTATGCCTGAAGGCCTTGCGGGGATAAGGGACAGGTTTACGAGGGGAGCGGTGAAGGTCAAGACGGAGACAAAGGTCAGCGAGGATATGCTGAAGCAGTTCTACTGCGACGTGGAGCGACAGATGAAGTTCTCGCTCCTGGTCCACCTCATCAACGAGGAGGATCCGTACCTCTCGATAGTATTCTGCAACACGAAGCGCGAGGTCGACCTGGTCACCAAGAACCTGAAGAGGAACGGCATCAACGCCGACTGCCTCCATGGCGACATGACCCAGGGGAGGAGGGAGCACGCAATAAGAGATTTCCATGACGGCGAGACCGATGTGCTCGTTGCCACGGATGTGGCAGCAAGGGGCCTTGACTTCAAGAAAGTGACCCACATATTCAACTATGGCGTACCGAAGAACTCGGAGGATTACGTGAATAGGATAGGCAGGACAGCCCGCGCGGGTGAGAGCGGCAAGGCGATCGTACTGCTGAGCGAGGAGGATCACCCAGCATTCAGGAGGGTCATGGGCACATATGACTTCGAGATACAGCAAATGGAATGCAACGACTTCAAGAAAGTGCCTTTCATAAGAGGAGAACGCGATAGGCAAGGAAGAAGCGGCCAATACAGCAGGCGTGGATACAGGGGCCAAGGAAGCGGAAGAGGGCGGAGTTTTGGACGCCGCGAGAGCAGCAACAGGTTGGAGAATAGCCCCCTCGGCGGATATGGCTTCCCTCGATCCAACGGCTATATGAGTAATAACAGGTACGGCGGTAACTGAGCGGTTTCGATGCGCCCGCCATGGCATTGACCTCTGCTGTCCATGGAGCAGGTCAAGCCATACAGCGCCTTTCAATGAGGAATAAGGCAGCTTTTTGGGCCCAGCATTTTATTATTCCATGGAGCGGAATTAAAAAAGGGGACCAGCGCGACAGAATCAAGCAGTTACATTTATTGCTTTGGAGCTGCCGGTTGCTGGGTTTGCGGTGCAGGCTGCTGCTTTGGTTTTGAGGATCGGCTAACGACGGAATAGATCAGCCAGACGACTATGCCATAAATGACGCCATTGAGTATCGCTGAGGCAAAGACAGGGGCAGGGTACCCCAATAGCAGGTAATCGGTCTGTGGGAAGCCCAAAGCGTAGTATATGCTAAGACCGGGCGGTAGCGAAGGATTTGCTATAGTGGCAAGGATCCCTACAAAGAATACAGCCAAAAAGACCAATGCGCCTTTCATAATATCACAGTCTTTGGTCGCAAGGAACCTTATTTAAGCTTTTTTGGGGGTTGCATCCCGGGCAGAAATGGACGAAAAGTCTTGGAGGTACCCTTCGGCGGTATTCGGAATTTTTAAGGGAGGTTTCGGGCCTTCCTCGCTATGGCTGTTTTTTGAGCGTATTGAGTATCTCCTTAGCCCTGTCCACCCTTATGGCTTTCTCGCGCACCATTTGGTCTGCGACCTTGTCGACCATGCCTTCAGGTACGCCCGCCATTATCGCTATGTTCCTGGCGTGCAGCGCCATGTGCCCCCTCTGGATCCCCTCGTCGGCGAGCGCCCGCAGCGCCGCCAGGTTCTGTGCCAGCCCCACAGCCGCCATGACCTCAGAGAGCTCCCTGGCTGAAGAGACCCCGAGGATCTTCAGCGCTACCTTTGCCATTGGATGGACCTTCGTTAAGCCCCCGACGGTCCCGACAGCCATAGGCATCTCGATGGATCCCACGAGGTCGCCATTGGCGTCCTTCTCCCATACCGTTAGGGGCATGTACCTCCCACTTCGCGCCGCATAGGCATGAGCGCCAGCCTCTATAGCTCTGTGGTCGTTGCAGGTCGCCAGTGCCACAGCGACGACGCCGTTCATAATCCCCTTGTTGTGCGTGGCAGCCCGGTACGGGTCAGCGGCTGCGAAGACAAAAGCATCGAGGATCCCTTCGACGACATCCTCGCCGCCCAGAGCGTCCTTTGGGAATTTCGCCCATGCCCTGGCGAGCCTCTCGGACGCGAGGTTTGAGATGATCCTGAGGATGGCTTTGCCGCCAGTGAGTCTCTCGATCATTGGCGCTACTGCCTCGGCCATAGTGTTTACGGCGTTCGCCCCCATGGCATCCCTGCAGTCGACTAGGAGCTCTGCGATCACCATTGGGCCACGCTCGGTCTGGATGAGCTTGACCTTGAGATCCTTTGCCCCTCCGCCTGCTGAGACCAGCATGGGATCCTGCTCGTTCGCTTTCTCAAGTATCGATGCCTTCTCCTGGATGAGGGAAAGGCGGGCCCTGTTGGGATCCCTTATCCTTACGCACTGCACCTGACCGATCATCAAGGGCATAGTGCTGCTCGCCTGGAAGCCGCTACGGCTCCTCGCCATCTTCGCTGCATGGCTCGCAGCTGCTATCACCGAAGGCTCCTCCGTGGCCATCGGCACGAGGTAGTCCTTGCCATTTATCAGGAAGTTGGTCGCCACCCCGACTGGCACGGGCAGGGTCCCCACAAAGTTCTCGACCATGCGATTTGCAGATTCAACAGTGAGCGATCCCGTGGATGACAAGACCTTAATTTCTTCTTCTGAAAGATCGGCATATTCCTTGACAATTTTGAGCCTCTCCGAAGGCGTCAGCCTGTAAAAACCGGGTAGCTCAGAAGAGCGTGCCAATCGCATCACCGAGAGTAGAGTGGCCCTTGGTGTTTAATTACTTTATCTAGCGCCAGCAAAAAAGGAGCGCCGAGCCTGACTCCCGCTCGTCCCAGGCGCCTCGCGGTCACGGCGGTGGGCGCTTTTCCAGCGGTTTTGCCATCCGCTGGGCTTCGGTCCTGTACCCGAGAGATTCGTATAGGCGCTTGGCGGCCTCGTTGCCTGATGCTACGCTGAGGGCGATCCTCGTCAACCCCCTGTCAAGAGCCCAGGCTTCAGCGAACTTCATCAGCGATTTCCCCACGCCGAGCCGCCTGAACTCGCTCTTCACATACATGTCAAGGACAAAAGCCTGTGGTAGGCTCGTGAACTCCTCCTTCGTCTCGGCCATCCATATGTACCCGATGTTGTCGCCATCTTTCCCCTTTGCGATGAAAGCTTGGTTCGGGAAGCCCTTTGGTCCTCTGATGTTGTCCGCCTGCAGGTTGACGCTCCGCATTATCATGTCTTCTGAGGCGCTGTCGAGGCCGGGTCCAAGGCTCTCCTTGGCGATCTCTGCCATGCAGCCGAGTATCCAAGGCCAGTCTTTCTCGGCGGCAGGCTCTATCTTGAAGACAGGAGGGGTCGGTTTTGTCTCGTGCAATTTCTATCCCTGATTCAATATTGCCGCTACTCAAAATATGGGTTTTGCAAGGACGGGGCTTGCCGGGCGCGCATGCCTTCATCAATAATGGCAGAGCTCGATCCCTATACTTTCCTCGAACCCTTGATTTGATCGAGATGCTCCAGCGTCATGTAGATTATTGCAGACACGGGCGGGCGCTGACCCTTGCCTATGCCAGGACATCCCTCGTCGTATATCACGACATAGCTGTTTTTTATGGCCCTACCTTCCACTGTTGATGGGAATTCGATCCGCTCGGCTGAGGGATCTATGGGGATCCCGAGCGCCTTGAAGTCTTCCTCTGGAATGGCCAGAAAAGGGAAAAGGCGGCATAGGAGGGGCCTTGCCTCGTATATCGAGCATTCCCTTCCCCTCAGAAGGCAGCATACGACCGAGTTGCCAGAGCGCACTTTCTTTGTAGTCCTCCAAGCCCTGTCAACCGCATTCCCGAGTAGCTCCATCTCCTTTTCGCTGAGCATCACGTCCAGGGAGCAGCACTCTGTGCAGCGCTGGCACTCGAAAGTTGTCGAGGGGGTCAGGAACCGGAAGTCCATGGTCGCATCAAGAGATCTCATTGGGGAACGTATTGAAAAGGATGGTGATCTTGGGAGCGCACATCTCGGAAAAGTATAAAAAAGGCAGTCCTTCCATTCAGTCGTGGGCGTGCGGCCATAGTCTAGCCTGGTCCAGGACGTCGGCCTTCCATGGGCATTTTGCCCGGAGAGAGCCCATGACCCGGGTTCAAATCCCGGCGGCCGCACCATTATCTTTTCTACGCCGCGATGGGGCGATGGAAGCAATTATTGCTGATGCAGGAGCAATATAGAATCCGGCATAGAGGGCGAAGGCTATTATCCCCAGCGCGGCAGATGCGGCCCTCACCTTCAAAGAGGGGATTGGGTGCAGGTATGCTGCCCGCAACAGGTAGACGCCGATAATAGCCTGTATCAGAAGAAACGTGAGGGTTATCCCGACTTCTGCCCCCAATGGAGCCCACCTCAAGCAGTAGGATATCTGGTACAGGAGGTTTGAGGCGGTACCGAGGCATGCTGCTCCGGCTATTGCCATCAGAGCGCTTGGGGGGGTCGAGAAGATCTTTCGCCATGGTCGCCTGATCATCGCGACCGAGAGGATGAGCGCCGGGACGGCGAATATCAGTGCGGCCGATTCTAAGGGGCTCTGCCCTCCCCATTGGTATATCGCCAAGAGGTTAATTGGGAGGTATGCCCATTCAGCTAAGGTGAATTCTTCCTTGTAGCCCACTGCCAGACCAAAATTGCCTCTGGCGCTCCCGTTTACGCCCTCCGGCAATGCGAATACCGCAAGGCAGTACTCACCGCCCTCTGGCGCATTTATGTCGAGCCTCGCCACGTTGTAGAAGGCGCTCGGCGAGAAGCCCTCATAATATGCATCTTCTGCGATCTCGCCCTTCAGGATCATGCAGCCATATCCATCAGGCGTTTCGATGTACGAGGGGAGGCTGCATCCGCCTCCGGTCCATGGCCCCATGATCGCCAAATAAGGGAGGAATCCAGATTCCTTTGATTGTGGTGAGATGAAGAGCGTCGCGTAAATCCTTTCCCCCTCGCTGGCATTGAAAGAGTAGTATCTTGCCATCTCACCCTCCAGGGCAGAGTATATCGCCCATGACTTTGCAACATCGGGTATCACGGCGGCAGACGCGAGGCGGGTATTGTCCCCGCTGCTCAGGGGGGAGTGCGCCGCGACTGAGGGGGTCGCCACCATTATTAGGAGGGCGGCTGCAACGAAGGCGGATTTCATGAAGTGGGCAGAAGAGGCTTCCTTTGGCATCGTCATTTTTCCACACCCCTTAGCTCACTCATCTCTTCCACCCTCCCAGGCGGGCCAATAGGGCCGATATCCCACCATCCGCCCCCTGCATTCAGTAACCTGTGCGGTGTTTGAATGCTGAGATGCCGGGGTACGAAGACCTGCATCCGAGCATCTCCTCTATCCTAAGGAGCTGGTTGTATTTCGAGACCCTCTCGCCTCTTGCGGGGGCGCCTGTCTTTATCTGCCCATTGCCGAGCGCCACCGCGATGTCCGAGATGTAGTTGTCTTCGGTCTCCCCAGATCGGTGGCTAACTACGACGGTGTAGCCTCGCTTCAGGGCGTACTTCCCAACTTGCAGGGCTTCGGTCAGAGTGCCTATCTGGTTCACCTTGAGGAGGAGCGAGTTGGCTGCGCCGATCCTGACCCCCTTGCGGAATCTTTTCATGTTAGTGACGAATATGTCGTCCCCCACAATCTGCACCCTTTTTCCGAGGGAGCGGGTGATCTCGACGAACGAGCGGTAGTCTTCCTCTTCGAACGGGTCCTCGATCGATATGAGGGGGTATTGATCGACCAACCTCTCATAGTAATCGAGGAGCATTGCAGAGGTCATGACGGAGCCGTCTATCGAATACTTCCCGTTGTTGTGGAAACTGGACGCGGCAGGGTCTATCGCCAGCATCACGTCAGATTCAGCGTAACCTGCAGACCGGATTGCGGCCAATATCGCGTTGAATGCGTCGGAAGAGTTCAAGAGGGGCGGCGCAAAGCCCCCTTCATCCCCGACATTTATCGCCGAGGGACCACATCTCTCGCGCAGGATCGCCTTCAGTGCCATGTAGACCTCGCTCCCAAATCTGAGGGCTTCCTTGAACGAGGACGCCCCGACCGGCACAACCATGAACTCCTGTATTGCGAGGTTGTTGCCTGCATGCTTTCCTCCATTGATTATGTTCATCATCGGGACAGGGAGGACTGTGGAGCCCTTGTTGAGGTGCTCGAAGAGCGGGATCCCGGCAGCGTCTGCGGCAGCCTTTGCGGCAGCCAGCGACACGCCCAATATGGCATTGGCGCCAAGCTTCGATTTGTTTGGCGTCCCGTCGAGCGAGATCATCCTTCTGTCGATTTTCGCGAGCGCCCTTACGTCCATGCCTAGCACGGCGGGCGCAATCACGCTGTTGACGTTGGCGCATGCCTGCTGGACGCCCTTTCCGCTGTACCGCTTTCCGCCATCGCGCAGCTCTACGGCCTCGTGCACCCCAGTGGATGCGCCCGATGGCACAGATGCCCTCCCAAAGCCCTTCGAGGTCGATACCTCCACCTCGAGTGTCGGGTTTCCCCGAGAGTCTAGTATCTCCCTTGAGCGGATTGACGTAATTACATACTTGCCCTTTGCCTTTTTGTCCCTGTTGTTTCCTGAAAATGGTTCGGACATTTTTATTCACTCCAAGGAATAATGCTTGAGCTGCTCAAGCACCCTTCTGCGGACGTCCTCTACTTTCTCCGGCTTTCTGAGCAGCCTCCCTCCTTCGATCATTTTCACCATCATGGCCTCCATAGAGCCGCCGCAGCTTGGGCATTTTTCCACTGTACGATCCCACGGGGTCACAGACCATGAATAGCAGCCTCTGCACCTCCAAGCCTGCTTCCTCCCGCCATATTTCCCCCTCTTTGCCCTCGGCACACCGGCGACCTCCACAAGGTCCATGGAGAAGTCCACCGTGGGGGCGTTCGCCACGGACGTGCCGACGCCGAATCCGTCGACAGGTCCCGTCGAGAGCTTGGCAACGGATTGCTCGTCGAGGCCGCCAGAAACGAAGATCTTGACGTCCTTGTACCCCCGAAGGTCGAGCTCCCATCTGACTTCCCTGACTATTTCCAAGAAGTCCCCCCTCCTTGAACCCGGCGTGTCCAAGCGGACGCCGAAGAGCTTCTTTCCCAAGGTCTCCGCAGCCAGGATAGCCTCGTTCTTCTCATCGCAGAAGGTGTCAACAAGTGCGATCCTCTGGACTTTCCTTTCGACGACCTCGTCGAACGCTTCCCAGGCTTTTTTCTGGTCGCCGAATATGAGCATAAGCGGGTGGGGCATTGTGCCTGTGGCGTCTATCCCTATCAATTTAGCCCCGGCTACACCTGATACGCCGTCGAAGCCGCCTATGTAGGCGGACCTGTCGAGCATTGGCGATAACGCAGGGTGCATCCGCCTTATGCCAAATGCGAATACGCTCTTTCCCCTCGCCGCCATCTTCACCCTCGCGGCAGCGGTCGCCACCCCAGAAGCCTGGCAGAGGAGGCCGACCGTTGCGGTCTCGACTCTGACGAACGAGGCATACATCCCCGACACAGAGAGCTGGGGGAGCCTGAAGCCAGACGCATCCCTGACAGGGAAGATCGTCCCCTCCGGGATCGAATAGAGATCAACAGGGAGCCCGGAGTAGAGGGATAGGACCTCGTCGAGGCCGCAGAAGACGCCCCACTTCCAGCCGCCGGGGAGGGCGCCTGCCGAGACCTCTGCAGCGACGGGCTTGTCGCACCCCTTTGTCTCAAGGACGTCCCTAGTCCTGAGGTAATATATGTCGGAGGTCGATCCTGACTTCACCTCTTCGTCAGAAGCGACGTTGAAGATGCGCTTTGACATCTGGTTGATCACCAATCTGCTGATAAAATGGGGGCTTCACTGATTATTATCCTTTGGGAATGCTGTACCACCGTCGCTGGGATCGGCCTCCGATTCGCCCATGCCGTACTCCTCGATCATCAGCTGCCGGGATCCCCTTCGCCTCCTCATCGCCTCGGCTTCCTCTTTAGTGATGGTGCCGCCTACTTGGTCTTTGATCGACTTGACGGTCTCCGGGCCGATCGTCGCAATGCGGCTCAGCTCCGTGGGGGTAGCCCTCCTTAGGTCGGCGATCGTCCTGTACCCTGCAGTGAAGAGTGCCCTTGCCCTCACCCTACCTACACCCCTGAGGGAGATGAGCTGCAGAAGCTCCTCCTTGACCCCGCTCTCTATCCTTATCGAGAGGTCCCTCAGCGGGCCGAGGGCTTCCCCGCACCCCTTCAGCTTTGCGAGCTCGTGGGCAGCGTGGATCAGCCACTTCGCCGATTCCACGTACGCGTAGATGTCTCCTGAGCCCACATCGTACATCTCGACGATTCTGTCTTCGGGCATCTCCTCTATCCAGTCCTTCAGCAGCAGAGCGGTCTTCAGCTCGCACAGCACCATCTCCATGCCGAACTCGTCGTCCTCAGGCAGGTCGTAGAGCAGGAGGTCCGAGTTGGATTCCAAGTAAGTCTCGAGGGTCTCGTACTCCTTCCTCCTGATGTAGAGCTTCGGCATGTCAGGTGCGTGGCAGACAAGGGTGAGGTAACTGATGGGGGGCAGGCCTGATCGCCGCATCTTCAGCCCGTCCAAGATCGTCACTGCGGACTGCGGGTCCACGTAGAGCTCTGAGACTCGCTTGCCGAGGGCGGTGGGCTGGATGGATCGCCCGTCCCTCTTTATCATGGATGCCGAGTCGAGGAGCTCCAGCGATTCCATCACTGCATCCCTGTAAGAGTTTGATCCGTACTGGTAAGCGCAGAAAGACTTGTCAAAGAATTCGAAGACGCCCTCTTCAGAGGAGGCGAGCCCCATGCTGACCAATGCCAATATGTGCGATCGGAGGGAGTTGGCGACCCCGAGCTTCGACCACACCTTCTCTGCTTTTGCCAGGACGTACTGCTCGAAGAGGAACTCCTTCTCTTCCTCCGATCTCGCGAAGAGGACGGCCTCCCCATACCTGTCGTACTTGGGCCTCCCTGCCCTCCCCGCCATCTGCTTCTCTTCCAAAACGGGGATGTTGCTCCTGCCGAGGCCTGCCTCGAACCGCCTATAGTCGTAGATGAGCACCCGCCGGGCGGGTATGTTGACTCCGGCAGCCAGCGTAGGCGTGGCCGTTATGCACTTTATCTGGAGCGACCTGAAGGCGTCCTCGATCGCTTTTCTCTGCTGGTACGTGAGGCCGGCGTGGTGGAACGCGACCCCGAAAGAGACCGATCTCGCGAGCTTCTCGCTGACCTTCGTCCTCTCCCCCATCCCGAGGATCCTGGAGGAGAGCTCCATCAGGCGGTCCTCCTCTGATCGCTTCAGCGTCTTCCTTACCGGCTCCTCGAGCCTTTTGGCCAGCGAGACGGCCGAAAGCCTGCTACCCGTGAAGACGAGGGCCTGACCCTTCTCCTTCAGCACGTCCACGACTATATCGGCGACGGGGTCCTTCTCGCCCCCCGCGCTCGCGATCTTCTTGACCTCGCCGTCCTTGAACGTGATGGAATCCTTGAAGTAGACGCCTTCCTTTAGTGGGACCGGCCGCCACTCGCTGGTCACCAGCCTTGCGTTTAGCCATGAAGCGATCTCGTCGGCATTGCTGATGGTCGCGCTGAGGGCGAGCACCTGCGCCCTGCTGTTGAGCATCCTGAGCCTCGTCAGTAGCGCCTCGAGCGTGGGCCCCCTCGACGCGTCCCCGAGCAGGTGTATCTCATCAGCAACCACGAGTGCGAGCTGATCCACCCAGTGCGGCCTGTGCCTGAAAAGGGAATCGGCCTTCTCGTTTGTGGCTATTATGAAGTCATACTCGCCCAGGGAGGGATCCAGTGTATCGTAGTCTCCGCTGCTGAGCACCACCTTGATCCCCAGCTTCGAGAGCCTCCGGAACTCCTCCCGCTTCTCGGATGCGAGAGCCCGCAGTGGGACGAGGTACAGCACCTTGCCATGGCGCTCCATCACATGCTTCACGGCGCAGAGCTCGGCCACAAGGGTCTTCCCAGACGCGGTGGGGACCGAGAGGACGAGGTTCTGCCCTTCCATGACGCCTGCCTTCACAGCGTCCTCCTGCGGGGGGAACAGATCCTCTATCCCGCACTCCCGGTAAAGCGCCTTCGCCTTTGCATCGATCGGCAGATCGTCTACTTTCAATCAAGGAGCCTCCGCTGGTCCCTCCAGAGCAAAGCGCCCCTCATGCCTTCTTCAGCTCGCCAGGGCGCGGCTCGTAGAGTACCCCCTGCTGGGACCATTCGTGGATCATCCTCTCCACGAACTTGCTGTCGATGTTCTCCATTTCTGCCCTATTGATGAAGGCGTCCTTCTTGATGGGGCGCCCTTCGTTCTCCTTCTCCATCTGTATGAAGATCTCGAAGAGGCGGGACATCATGTCGCCCTGCGACTTGGGGTGGCCCACCATGACCATGTCTATGTCTGGCTTCCCGGTCGTCTTGTCGATTCCAAACTGGAAGAGGAAGCCCTTCATCAGCCTCACCGCCGGCAAGACGTCCTCCACAGTCACCTCCTTCTTCAGCGCCAGCTTCGCCCTTGCCTCCGAGAGGCGGATGACTGCCTCGAGCTGCCTCATCGTTATCGGGACGGGTGAATCGGGGGATTCGCCCTTCGCCCTCATCTCAAGGAAGAACTTCTCTATCTCCTTCGACGCGGCCTCCGTCAAGATCGGCCTCGAGTTCTTCCTCACGTAGTAGAGGTATTTCTTAAGCAGGATCGGGTCTATTATTGACTCCTTAGCGATGCTGATGCCCTGGTGGAGCTTCAGGATGTGCTCGGTCATATTCCTGTCCCTCACTTCGTCGGGCTTGTCCCTGAGGGGGAATATGAGGTCGAACCTTGAGAGTATCGTGACCGGGAGGTCGTTGATGTTCTCAGATATGCTCCTTTCCGGGACATACCTTCCGAAGCTCGGGTTCGCGGCGGCAAGTATGCTGCTCCTTGCGTTTAGCTGGACCACGATGCCTGCCTTTGCGATCGAGATCGTGTTGTGCATCACGATGCCATTCCAGATGAAGTTGTGCGTTGGCTCTACCGTGACGTCGTACGCGTAATCAGACTTGAGCTCCCCATCGTTCGGGAGGACCTCGACCGCCTCGATGCGGATAGGGCAGCAGGCGTTGCCGGGCACGAGGGCCCCCATATTGACCTTCTCTGCGCACACGGTCGCGATCCCCCCGCCTTCCGCGATTACGAATACGGGGTGTTCGGGGGTGACGACTGCCGACCTCCCGTTAGAGTAGGAGATCTTTACGAAGCGGGGAGGGGCCTTGTGCCTGCTCACGCGGTCCACTCTCGCCGCGAATTGCCTCTTGAAGTCGGTGGTGACGAGCTCAAAGCCGAGGTCCTTGACAGGGAGGATCTCGCAGTCCACGCCGTTTACCTTTCTGTCTCTATGCCGATCGAAGAGCGAATCGACGAACTCACCTATCCTTGCGGCTTTCCCGTCCGCGAACTCCAACTCGAATGATGGGTGGTAGCTCTGCTGTTCCATCGCCTCATGGATTGCCGATCTGTCCTCTGGACGCATCTTGTCTATCTCGTCTATGCAGGCGATCCCCTTGTCTGAGATGACCAGTGCCCCGGCCTCGAGGAAGTACTCGCCCGTGTTCTTGTCCCGAATCACGGTGGCGGTGAGGCCGGCTGCCGTGGATCCCTTGCCCGAGGTGTAGACCCCCCGCGGCGCTATCTTCGAGACGTATTGCAAGAGCTGGCTCTTCGCCGTGTTGTGTGAGATGATGCCGTTAACTACGAACCGGTTACCGTCAGGGACCTCTATGTCGTATACGTCCGCCCTCCCGCCCTTCAGGATGGCCACGACCCGTTCGCTCCTGTGCCTCCTGGACCTCTTGGAGGATTCCGCATCCTTGGCGAGGTTTTCAAGGGCTTCGCGCTTCCTGTTGGATGCGAAGCCGATGCACCTTTTGAACCTAATGATGTCCTCCCCGCCCCTTATGAGCAGGGCATCGCCAGCAATCCTGGAATGGATGCCGAAGCGCAACAGGATGAGCTGGACATCCCTGAGCAGCTCGATCTCCTTTGACTTCAGCGAGATCGCCCTCTTCCCCCTCCCGTTGTCAGGGGTGCAGCCGTCAGCCTCGTAGAGCCACTTGAGGAACGATGCAACAACTTTGTTACCGGACTGCAGTATAAGGTCTGGCACCCTCTTCTCAGCGAGGAAGGAGAGATTCGCGGCCAAGTCCCCGTCGTCGAAGTGGAAGGAATGGAGGCGGACCCCTCGCTCCTTTTTTACGACTTCCGGAATGGCCGGGCAGTCTATCCCAAAGGTCTCTTTTGCGATCGACAGAAGTTGAGCCACAACCTCTCCATCGGTCTCCGCCACATCGAAGCCGAAACTGCTCCCGTCCTTGGACACCCATCCGCTGCCAAGCATATAGCCGAGGAAGGCGGCCAAGTCAGGTGTCAGCTTCTTTGGGAGTTTCTTATGGATCCTGGGCTTGGGGCCGTTACGAACGACGGGCTGGAACCCTGTGCTCACGTAGGCGGTCTTTGTGCATTTGAAGTCATTCACTACAGCGAGCCGGTCTCCAACCTTCAGCTCATCAAGGCGGCGCCACTCCCTTTTCATGCGGCCGTTTTCGGCGTAGACGACGAGCAGCGGGTGGTTGTAGGTACCTTTTACGCTCTTGCCGGACTCGGTTATCACTTCTATCACGGGCTGGTCCCTGTAGACGTGGAAAGTTGTGGCGAGGGCCCTTCGGCAGCCTTGGCCAGTCTGGACCTGTATCCCCAACGGCTCAAGGTGGTACTTCCCCAGCGCCCCAATCTTTGCTATGCGACCGTCGCCTAAAATCACCCTCTCGTCAGCCACAAGGCAGCCCGGGTCCCCGACCAGCAGGATATTTATGTCTCCCCTTATCTTGATGTCGGGGAGATTCTTTGTGACCCCGCCGGCCAGCTGGTACGCCACCGCCTCTTTTATGTCGTCGTACGCGTAGATCGATGGGGCAATCGAGTTCCTTATCTTCTCGACGACGTTTGGATCGCTCGCTAGGCTGAGTATAGCCTTCTCGTCCTCTTGCGATATGGCGACCTCCTCTGCGCCGCGCTCCGCGACCTCCAAGTAGTTGACGTCGACGCCAGACGAGAATGTCGCGAGCCTGAAGCCCTTCGAAGTGAACTCCTGCTTCGCCTGGAGGATGCCGACCATCGAGATCCGGTCTCCAGGCCTCGAGAGATCCACGATGTCCCCCTGGAGCATCGCCTCTACAGTCCTTGGTAGCTGCCCTGGGGGGAGCTCCTCGGGGCGCTCCTGGACCGAGATGAGCTGCCAGTCCACGAAAGTGGATTCTTCAGGGATGAGCCTGAAGAAGCCCTTCCTTGCGCACGCCTCGTTTGTGCACTGGGGAGGGGGCATAAGTATGTTGCCGGTTTGCTCGATGATCATCTTCTCTCCGCACCGAGGGCACATGAACACCGCGCTCCTCAGAAGCTGCTTGACCGCCGACGCCCGGGTGATTATGCCCTCGACCATGATGAGCTTGCCCATGTGTGTCGACTTGAGGGACCTCAGGGGGACGACCTCGTCGAGCTTCCTGATCCGTGCCCTGAACCCCTTCACCTTCGCTGCGTACATCATGTTCTCGACACGCATCACGTCGTGGATCGCGGAGTTGAACTTCGGCAGGAGCTCCATCGGCCGTTCCTTGAGGTCGTGCGCGAGGTCAGGATCGAATGAGATGAGGTCGTCGAAGTCTATCACCAGAGAGGTCTTCCCCTGTGAGGCGGCCTGCGCTATCGCATCCCTGTACTTGTAAGCCTCCTTCCTGTCCTGGTACGACTTGAGGAAGTTCACGAACCTCTCTCGGTAATCCATTATCTCTTCGAGTGCCTCTGTCAACTCATTCCCCTCGCTTTGTCTCCTCTGAGAGGAGCTTAAGCCTCCAATCGTCTATCTCCGACCTTATGGCCGAGTAGAGCGCCCTCTCTTCTGGCTCGAGCGCCTCAGTTAAAGCTTTCGAGGGGTTCCTTTCCATCGCAAGCCTCAGTATCTTCTGGAGCCTACAGTTTATGAGGTCCTGTGCTTTCATGATGGACTGCCTTTGCTCGTTGAGGAGGGTATGGGTCGGGTTCTTCTTTATCGCCTCATTGAGCGCGGAAAGCAGTGCCCGCAGCTTGGGGTAGAAGTGCTTCGGGAGCTGCGAGATGCCCTCGTTCTTCTCCTCCTTCCACGAGAGCTTGTACAGCTCGCTAGGCTTGAGAGATCCCTCTTCCCAGTTGATCTTTACCGCCCCATCAGCCTCAAGGGCTTTCGCCACCCAGAGGGGGATCTTGCCCTCCTTCCCTTCCTCAAAAGGCCCGATCTGCGCCCCCCCTGCAGAGATGGGCTGGAGCTGCCTCAGGAAGGTCACGCTGACGAGGTCCTCCTCGTAGAGGAACTGCGCGAACATTATGCTCTCTGAAGATCGCTTTGGCATCAAAGTCCTACCTTCTCGAGGGGGGTTGAGTGCTTCTAGTTTGTAATTTACCTCTTTAAAGCTTTAAGGGAGTTGTATGCAGGGATCGCGATGACTATGCCGACAAGGATCTGACCTATGTTGAAAGGCACCTCGGCGATCGCTACGTAGCCCAGGACCAGCTGCTCATAGATGAAGTAGCCCGCCACCATCACCGACCCAGCGATGGCGGCGCAAAGAGCTGAATACCCGACCTCTGGCCTTGAGGCGAAAGATGCTGCGACGACCACCCCGGCGGCGAAGAGCCCGATTGCGGCCCAGAACCATGGCGGGACCGTTACCGTGATGACCTGCTGGCCCGCCCATGGAAGGCCGATCCCGATCTCAGCCTCGCCTGCATAGTAGACCGACCCGACGAGGAAGATGCAGGCGAAGAGGGCTGCGCCGACTGCGACTGAGAGCAACCTCCAAGCGCGTCGGGAGAGTGCGGGTTTCCTCGAGGCGAGGTAGCCGAGGATCCCTCCCTCCGTCCCCTTTATCAGCAGCGTCGCGGGCGCGAAGAAGTAGTAGCCGAGCACTATGTCGGCTATCATCGACCCCACGCCCCCCGCGAAGGCGCCTGCCCTTGCCCCCGCCAGCAGTGCCACGAGGAAGACGGCGGATTCCCCCACGTTGAAGTACCCCCTTGTGGCTGGGACGTAGATCGTGAAGATGAGCGTGGCGACGGCGACCAGCCCGGTGTAGAATGCCAATTGAGGTATGGTCCTTGGCTTCAGCACGCTTCTGGCACCTGCCACTTCTTCATTCTCATGCATGCTTTTTACGGTTGCCCTCCAGCGTGCATGACCCGACGGGTTCATTGGCGAGGGGCGCTTTCAGCGTTTCGGTTAAATATGCCACTTATAAGAGGAGATTACGTAAGGGGTTTTTCTCTTGTCAGAGTTACGCGAAGTGATGTGGACCGAGAAGTATAGGCCGAAGACCCTCGATGATATCGTGAACCAGACCGAGATCGTCGAGAGGCTCAAGCGCTTCGTGAAGGAGCGATCCATGCCCCATTGCCTTTTCGCTGGTACGCCGGGGACGGGGAAGACGACGGCTGCGATGTGCCTCGCCCACGATCTGTACGGTCCGGATTACAGGCAGAACTACCTGGAGCTCAACGCCAGCGACGAGAGGGGCATAGACGTGATAAGGACGACCGTCAAGGACTTTGCCAGGACAGTGAGCATGGCCGATGCGCCGTTCAAGATCCTGGTGCTGGACGAGGCGGACAACCTGACGCCGGACGCCCAGCAGGCCCTGAGGAGGACCATGGAGATGTACACGAACACCTGCAGGTTCATACTTGCGTGCAACTACTTCAGCAGGATAATCGAGCCCATACAGTCGAGGTGCGCTTTCTTCAGGTTCATCCCACTGAGGGGGGAGGAGGTGAAGGCACGAGTCAAGGAGATCTGCGAGAAGGAAGGCGTCAGGATTACGCCGAAGGGCCTTGAGGCGCTCATATACGTGGGGGGCGGCGACCTGCGGCGGGTGATCAATACGCTCCAAGCGGCGGCTGCCTCTAGCAAGGAGGTGGACGATGCTGTCATCTACAGGATATCGGGCAGGGTAAGCCCCAAGGAGGTGAAGGACCTCCTCTCCGATGCCATAAGAGGGGACTTTGCGGCTGCGAGGGCAAAGGTGGTCAGGCTCATGGTCGATTACGGCCTCTCAGGGTTGGACATAGTGAAGCAGGTCCACAGGGAGGCGATGGGGATCAGTATTGATGAAAGGGCCAGGCTTGAGCTGATAGACGCAGTGGGCGAGGCCGAGTACAGGATGCTTCAAGGCGGGTCCGACGAGATCCAGCTGAACGCGATGCTCGCGAAGATAGCCCTGATAGGGAGCAGGCAGCAACCATGAAGCAAGGCAAGTCCCATTACCCATATCCTAGGGCGGCTGCCGGATCCAGTGGCAGGGGGCGACTAAGGTGAGCAGGACCGCGAAAGTTGAGCCTAAGGGGATGAGCTACCTCCCGTGGACCGAGAGGTTTAAGCCTCAGACCCTCCCGGAGATCGCGGGCAACTACAGCGCGGCGGAGCAGCTCCTGGAGTGGGCCAAGGCGAGGATCGCGGGGAAAGCGGTGAAGGGTGCCGCGCTCCTGCATGGGCCCCCCGGGACTGGGAAGACCCTAGCGGCGAGCCTGGTCGCGAAGGCGCTCGGCGCCGAGCTAGTCGAGATGAACGCGAGCGACTTCAGGACAGAGCAGCTCGTCAACGAGGTGGCTGGCGGGGCAGCCCTCCAGTCCTCGCTCTTCGGCAAAGGGGGCAAGATAATATTCCTTGACGAGCTCGACGGCATCTCCGGCAGGGAGGACAGGGGTGGGCTGGGGGCAATAGTCGCGCTGATAAGGGAATCGAAGTACCCGATCATCGCTGCGGTCAATGACCCGTGGGATCCGAAGTTCAGGGCGCTGAGGGAGGCGTGCGAGATGATCAAGTTCAGGAGGGTTGCGAGGCCTAGCGTCCAGGTCCAGCTGAGAAAGGTCGCTAGGCTGGCTGGCATCAGCGCCTCTGAGGAGGCGCTTGGCAAGATAGCTGAATGGGCTAACGGCGACCTCAGGGCGGCCATAAATGACTTCCAGATGATAGCGGTCGGTAAAAAGGAGGTCGGGGAGGGGGACGTCGGGACCCTCTACCCGAGGCTGCAGCAGAAAGGTATCTTCGACGTCATGAAGGATGTCTTCTCGGCTGAGGGCTGCCTTGACGCCAAGCTGGCTGCTGATGGGGCTGATGTCGACATCCAGATGCTCCTCCAGTGGCTGAACGAGAACATACCAGTGCAGTATCAAGACCCAGCTGAGAGGGACTTTGCCTACACTTGGCTCTCCAAGGCTGACGTCTACCTCTCCAATTCATCCCGAAGGCAGATGTGGGATCTCATCCCCTACGCGGTCGAGCTGGCGACCGGCGGGGCAGCGATGGCCAAGAGGGGGGCCTACAAGTTCGCAAAATACTCTTTCCCGAGGCGTATCAGCATGATGGGGGCGACAAAGGAGGCCAGGGGGATCAAGAAGGAACTGCTGAAGGAGATAGGGAGGCGGGAGCACGTGTCATTGAGGAAGGCTGCCTCGGAATATTTCCCCTACATAGAGGCCATGATGGAGGGCGGCAAGGGGTCAGACCTTGCCAGCTGGGTCACTGAAGGCTAGGCCCCGCATAGTAGGGCGATCTCCTTGCGATTGCCTTCTCGAAGAGGGTTCTCAGGTAGCGGTCAGGAGCCCCCTGCCTGATCGGGCCGAGGACGTCCACGAGGTTGTCGCTCCGCATCAGGCATGGCTTCAGCTTCCCGTCGCTGGTCAATCTGAGCCGCGTGCAGCCCATGCAGAAGTGGGGGTTGTTCGTCGCCCTCACGACCTCAACCACGAGCGAGTCCCCGAAGATGTACCGGCGCCTCCCGTTCATGCCCGACCTCTCCTCTATCCGGTCAGCTTTTGACTCAAGGCGCTGCTCCAGCGAGCCGAGGTCGATGTGGTGATCGTTGAAGAATCCTCTATCAAGGTTCAGATCCTCGAGCTCTATGAGCTGGAGGGAGCAGCCCACCCCTTTGGAATAGTCGATGAGCTCGTCGACCTCTGACTCGTTTATGCCTTTCATGATTACCACGTTGATCTTGATCTCCATGCCGAGCGACTTCGCCAAAGCTATTCCCCTAAAAGTGTCCTTTATCTCGCCCTTCGTGAGCGAAGAGTAGACGCACGGGTTTATGCTAGGGAGGGATATGTTCATCCGCTTGAGGCCCGCTCCGGCAAGTGCCTGGGCTTGCTTTGCCAAGAGGGAGCCGTTCGTGGTGATCGCCACATCGTCCATCTCGAGCTCCAATGTCCTCTGGACAATCTCGGCGAGGTCTTTTCTGAGCAGCGGCTCCCCTCCGGTGTACTTGACCCTCCTCACGCCCACTGTTTTTGCGACGCCGAGGATCCTAATCACCTCATCGGCGGTCATCTCGCTGGTTGCGGCAGACTCCCCTTCGTGGTGGCAGTACACGCAGTTGAGGTTGCACCTCTGGGTGAGACTGATTCTGAGGCCCCGTATCTCCCTCCCGAAGAGGTCCTTCATGGCGCCTCCCCCATCAAGGAAAGGATAAAGTCAGCCACCTTGGAGCCATCGAACGGCAGGGCTACGAGATTACCATCGGTTGGTTTGGGCCCCTTCGAGACGACTGCAACGAGGTTCTCAAGGGCAGAGAGGGAGCCCAGTTCGCCTTCCGCGATCGCGATCTTCTTGAGATTAGACGCTTTGAACCCCTCGCAGATCACGAGATCTGCGCCCAACGAACCTGCGGCCTCAAGCAGGGCTTCGAGGCTCACCCCAACAGCGGCGATGGAGATCTGCCCGCTTGAAGAGATTATGGCTGAAGCGAACGCGCCCGCCTCCCTGAACCGCCATGTATCCTTCCCCTTATCGCCCTGGATCTCAGGCTCATCGGGCGTGTGCTTAACGACGAAGACCCTCATGCCGCCCGCCGCGAGGTCACTAATTATCCCTTCTATAAGTGTCGTCTTACCGTAGCCGCTGCCTGGCGCAACTATTGCGATAGCGAAGGGGATCTTGCTCATCATTTGACACGATAATTGAGGGGGAGCAAGGCAATTTAAGGGTTTGGCTCCCGAACATCGTCTTGAAGCATCAGCCCTTCGCCATCTTGAGCAGGTGCGGGGCTTCGGGCAATATGATCTTCTCGAGGGCGAGTCGGACTGCCGGCGGCGATCCTGGGAGGGCAAAGACGAGCGCCCTGCCCACTAGGCCCGCGGTTGACCGCGAGGCGATCGCGGAGGTCCCTATGCTTTCGAACGACAGGCGCCTGAAGAGTTCGCCGAATCCTGGGAGTTCCTTGTCGAAGAGCGGCGATACAGCCTCGACCGTAATGTCCCGAGGGCTTATGCCTGTGCCCCCGCTTATCACTATCACGTCTGCCCCTCCGCTCCCTCCTTCGCCCTTGATGCGATCTCTGATGGCGTCGAGCCTGTTCGGGAGGTATATCGGGCCGTCGACAGCGAACCCGGATGACGTGATGAGGCGAATGGCCTCTGATCCGGTCTCGTCTTCAAATGGCTCCCCCCTCTCAAGCCTCGAGGAGATCGTGTCGCTCGTCACGATTACCTTGAACGTGATCTCTTTCGGAAGGTCGCGGTGGTGGTCTTTCTGGTGCATCAGGCATCTGCTCCCGGTTTCCCTTTCCTCTTTTCGAGGACACGGATGCTGCGGATAGATGTGCCAGGGTATTGCCCTGCTTCGTCCTTCTCGTACTGTTTTGTCATGTCCCAGACAGTAAGTAGGGCTGCCGAAGCCCCAGCGAGTGCCTCCATCTCCACCCCAGTCTTGGCCGATGCCCTGACCCTGACCCTGACTGCCACCGAGGAGGCGCCGATCTCAAAGTCGACTGCGATCTCCTCGACGGGGATGGGGTGGCAGAGCGGTATCGTCTCCGGCGTCCTCTTTACGGCCTGTATGGCAGCCACCCTCGCCACCGCAAGCACGTCACCCTTCTCCAGCGCATTGGAGCGAATCCTCGCTATCGTGGACGGCTTCAGGGCAATCTCGCCGGCTGCCGTCGCCTCCCTCGCTACCGGCGGCTTCCCGCTGATGTCGACCATCTTGACGCTCATGCGCCGTACACCCTCTTCGAGAAAGATTCGAAGAGCGACTGGATTGCCCAGCCCCTCGCGTCCTCCTTCCTGAACCTGAAGATCCTTATCCGCCCGAAACGCTTCTCCTCGACTATCCCCAGCTCGCATAGCTTTCTCAGGTGGGCGGCGGCGGTCGTGTGGTTCAATGCCGCCTTCCTGGTTATCTCCGAGATGTTCACCTCGCCCTTCTCGGCGAGCACTTTAAGGACCTTAACCCTTCCCTTCGAAGAAAATATTTCCTCAACCGACATCAGAATCAACCCCTGTCATTTCCCGTCCTTTGAGAGGGCTTCCTCGACGGCCTCGATAGATATGTTGAGCAGCCCTATAAGAGTCGTCTTCCCCCTGTAGCCGGCGCCCGATATCTTTGCGTACATTATCCCCAGGTTCTTCAGGTTCTGGAGGTATTCCCAGAACTGGGTGTGCTTCCTCGGCTCTATCCCCCTGCTCTCGCAGAGGACCCTGTAGGTGGACTCGACCTCCCCCATCGTGACGTATGCAGACCTGCTCTTCTTCAGGACTTTGGCGACGGAGAGGAGGAAGAGGCGCTCATGGAGCGGGAGGTCCATTATTATGTGCATCGGGAACTGCGAGACGTCGAGCTGCGCCTTCCTAACGTGCTCGGGCAATACCCTCGTGTTGGATTCTGCGTCTGCGTACTTCCCCGCCCTCCATAGGAGCTCCAGCGCGTACCTCGCGTCCCCCCTCGGAGCCGAGATGTCGGAGATCATTGAGAGGACCTCGTCGCTGAGCGCCCCTTCCCTGATTGCGTCTTGCCCTCTCAGCTTGATTATGTCTTGGAGCTGCTCAGCCCCATACCTCTCGAATTTGATCACGTTGTGGAGGAGCGTGCTCTGGACGCTCTTGTCCAGCCCTGACAGGAAATCAAGGTTCCTTGTGATCAGGATCAGGCTCAGCCGCTGGGGCCTGTTGAGGTACTCATCGGCTACCCTTGAGAGGAAGTAGAGCGGGGCATCCTTCTCACCAGCCACCGAGATGAGGAAGTCGATCTCGTCCAGGGCGAGTAGGAGGTACATGTTCTCGTCTTCAAGTATCTTCCAGAGGGTCTGGAAGAGCTCCTGCGCTGAGAAGCCCCTGTCGGGGATGCTCGGCATCACCTGCTGGGCGACCTTCTTTATGACGAGGAAGAGCGTCCTGTCCTTGTAGCAGTTGACGTGGATGTACCTCAACGAGATCCCCCTATCCCGCGCAAGCGATTCCAGCGTCGAGCCGAACCGCTTTGCAACCGCTGTCTTTCCTACGCCGACGTCGCCCACCAGCGTGGCTTTCTGGGCGACCGATCCTGGGGATTCTATCATGACGCGGAAGACCCTGCTCAGCGACTTCAGCTGGGGATCCCTGTGGACGAGGTTCGCGGGGACGTGATCGGGGAACAGTTTCGCCTCGTCCTTGAATACGGTTGGCCTATTCATCTCGCCGGCTATTATGTCATAGGCCAAAAGGGGACACCAGATCATAGATTACTTCCGGCTTAATTTATGGCTTTTGTTCTTTAGAAAAGACATTTTCAAGAGATATGAATGAAACTATTATCCGAGCCCCTTCCAGAGCTCATCGGATGAGGGGGGCCCGATCTCGAAGGTTTTGCCGTCCAGCCCCTTGCAAAGGCGCCTAGAGGCATCCCCCGAGATTACGCCTATCTTCGAAAATCGGACGGACGATGAGGAGAGCTCGGCCTCAATCGCAGGCGCGGCTGCTGGCTGCGCGGTGAAGAGGAGCGACCCGGATCCGATCAGTCTAAAGGGATCGAGTCCCAGCACTTCGCAGACCTTTCTCGTCTCCTCTAGAACTGGGACCGAAAGCAGGTTTATCTCAATGCCCTTGCCCGCTGCCTCAGCCAGCTCCCAGACCCCGCCGAGCAGCCCCCCCTCGGTGACGTCGTGCATCGAGGTGACCCCCCTGAGTCGCCTCAGGATAGAGCATTCCTTCACAACGCTTATCTCCTTGAGCAGGGACTTGCACCTCGATCTGAAAGCGCTTCCGAATTTGCTCGTTATGCGGCTATCTGACGAGAGGATGGCCGTGCCCTCGAGCCCGGCGCTCTTCGTCATGTACAGCAGATCGCCCTCCCTGGAGCCGCCTGATGTAAAGTAGCAATCCCCTTCCAAGATCCCAATCATTGACCCTGCGACGATGGGGCGCGGTATGCCTGCCGTCACTTCGGTGTGCCCTCCGACGACTGATGCGCCGACCTCTGAGGCGGCCTCGCCTATCTGAGCGCAGATCTCCCGCAGGTCCGATTCGCTCGACCCGTAGGGGAGGAGTATGCTCGGGATGAACCATCTGGGCACCGCCCCCCTCGTGGCTATGTCATTGGCGTTGACGAAGACGGCCAGCCAACCAACTTCGTCTACAGAGCCAGTGATCGGATCTGACTTGAACGCTATCAACCTGCTGCCGACCCGGATTATCGCAGCATCCTCGCCTATGCCAGGGCCGAGCAGGACATCAGGGTCTTCCCACCCGAGACTCCTGAATACGACGCTCCGGAGGAGCTCGCTGCTCACCTTCCCCCTTGGCAGATCTGGCAATTGGGCACCCCCTTGGCTTACGTACGAAGTCTTCTGGCTTCCTTACAGAAATAGCTGCGCTCCCTCCTATAATGTCTATGTTGACTATCGCCTGCGGGTTTGCAAGATCTATCCTGTGCCCTTTCGAGGCGAGGAATGCGCCCACCTCGGACTCTATGGAAGTGCTCGAGGGGACGGACCGCCCGCGCCTCCTGCACCTAACCCTTACGGTCAAGCGCCTGTCGCCAATAAGCCGAGCGATTCCCCCCAATATTTCGTTTTTAGTGGCGCCCACAAGCGCGTCGATCGGGGTTATTGTGCGGATCAGGCTGGTGGGCCCGCCTGCAAGGATTCTTGAGGCGCGTGTTGCGCCCAGCGCGGTCTCTATAAGGAGCAGCCCGCCGAAGCCGGTCCCCAGGGCGCGTGCCTCGGGATCGTATGGATAGATCAGGTCAAGAGCCTCTGTCCCAGCTGCGCGTTCCTTCCCGTAATCGGTGGTCAGCAGCACATGGCCCGAGTGCGCATCCGTTACCAGATGCTCTGACTCATGCTTGCTGCCTCCGTTTGGCGCTTGGTCCAATTTCAGAACCAGCCCAGCCTTCTGAAATATGCTAGCATTATCCCAGCCAGCAATATGGCCAGGGAAGAAAGAACTATGAGGGTCGTGTACGGACCAAGGAACGTCCAAGGCTCAGCTTCGAGACCTCCCGGCAGGACGATGTTCATGCCGTAGAAGGTCCCGATTATCGTTGCCGGGATTGTGGCAGTGAAGATCACGGTAAGTATGACGAGGGCGCGGTTCATCCTCTCCTGGCTAAGCGTGAAGTCTGTGTCTTTGAAGATGTCAATTATCTCCTTCGCGGTGTCAGTCAGGTCCCAGATCTTGTCTATCTTGTCGCGGAGGTCATTGAAGTAGACCGTGAGGTCTTCGCCCGTAATCTCGTTGATCCCGAGGGATATCTCGGGAGCGATCCTCCTTATGGGCGAGAGTATCCTCCTCAGGTCAGATATGCTCCTCCGAAGGCGAGAGATCTCGAAGAGCACGGGCTTCTTGATGTCAAAAACGCTGTCTTCGACCGCCTCTATCCGGTGCATTATCGACTCCATCAGGGGGAAGAGCGTGCTGGCTATCGTGCTCAATATCCAATAAAAGAGCGAGCCCACATTTTTCGCCTTTATCTCCCCCGTCTCGTCGATCTGGGACTGGCAGCTGGAAAAGACATCATTTATTGCGCCCAGCGAGGCCTCGTGGATCGTGACCAAGTAATCCTTCCCAATGAATGACGAGATCTGAGTGGGCGAGCAGCCAGCCTTCTCGCAGGCGAACGGGAATCGGAGTATGATGAAGAGGTGGTCGTCGTGCTTCTCTATCTTTGTGAGCTGGATCTTGGATATGCAGTCCTCGAGGTTTAGCGCGTGGAATGGGAATTCTTTCGAGAGGGCGAATACCTCTTCCTTCGTGGGCTTGACTATGTCCACCCACCTTATCCCCGCACTCATGATCTCTCGTCGCATACATCATCGATCAATAGCTGGACGCCCAGTGGCTTATCTACTCTTCGCATGAACGTAGCCCCGTGGGAGGCGCTAGCTTTAAACAACCCGGAGGAGGAAGGACAGAGTAGGCGCGTCAGGATGGCTTCGCAAGTATATTTTTTTGATTTCGGGAATGGTAGCGACGTCCACGCCGCGATAAAGAAGCTTGTAGGGAAGGCAGGCGGGGAAAAAATCCAGAGAGGAATGAAGGTCGCTGTCAAGTCGCACTTCGGAGAGATGGGCAACTATACGCACATCCGCCCTTCTTTCGTCAGGTCAGCCGTGGACGCGATAAAGGAGCTTGGCGGCAGACCGTTCTTCACTGACACAACGACGCTTTACCCTGAAGGCGGCAGGCTCACAGTTGCCGACAGCCTAGAGACCGCAAGGTACAATGGCTTCACGGAGGAGGGGCTCGGCTGCCCTGTAGTGATAGCCGATGCGCCTGATGGGGAATCTGGCGTAGTCATCGAGAATGACAAGTCAAAGAATGTACACCTGAAGAGGGTGAAGGTAGCCAAGGCGATAGCTGAGGCTGACGCGATCATCGTCCTTAGCCACGTGAAGGGCCACGTGATGAGCGGCATGGGGGGCGCGATCAAAAACTTGGGGATGGGGTGTACGACGAAGGGAACGAAGAGCGCCCAGCACGCGCTCCACGGCTGCGAGTTTGACCTTGAGAAATGCGCTGGCTGCGGAAAGTGCGTCGAGTCCTGCACTTTCGGCGCTCTAAGGATGGTGGACGGCAAGCCTGCGAGGGGGGAGGGGTGCGTCTACTGCCTCACCTGCATGTTCAACTGTGAGGAGAGGGCAATACACTTGCTTGAGGGAGGGAAGGAGCGCTTCCAGGAGGGGCTAGCCGAGGCAGCATTCGGCGTAACTAGGGCGTTCGTGGGCAAGCCGGTAGCCTACCTTAACTTCGTGATGGACGTCACGAGGCTGTGTGATTGTGCGGCTCCGGCTGGCAGGCTCGTTGTGCAGAACGTCGGCATCCTGGCTTCAGAGGATCCCGTCGCCATCGATAAGGCATCACTCGATCTCATCGATGGCTCGCAGATCATTCCAGGGTGGCAGGTTTCGCCGCCGGACATACTTGGCAAGCTGAACAAGACGAGCAGCCTGATCCACATACGGACGGCTGCAAGGCTGGGCATGGGAAGCATGGAATACACGATAACAGGGGTATGAGGCTGTTGGAAAACAGATTGAGGGCCCGGGGCGGGGATCGAACCCGCGAACTGAGGCTCTCTGCGCATAAGCGCCACAGGCCTCCGGGATAGCCGCTACCCATCGGGGGAAGCTTGTCGTTGGCTTCCTAACCCGGGCCACCTCAGGCCCTCGTTCAGCTTGGTTAAAGGCTGAGTAGGTTATTTAAATTTTCACCCGAGAGATAAACACGCTGATGTGAAGACGCGACAATGCTTGGTTGCTTTTAATATGATTCACTTCAATTCGACGTGTAATCGTCGGTGTAGCGAAAAAAAGGATTAAATTAGACGTTTTATCCCAAGAAAGCGGTCATATCCATTATGACCAAAACGTCCCTCGGAAGGCGAGCTGCCTGGAAGACCATCCTCGCAGTCCACGACGGATCGAAGAACTCGCCATAGACCTCGTTCATTGCTTGCAGGTCATTGAGATCCTTTAGATATACGTTTGTCTTTACGACAGCCTCCAACCCCGCCCCTGCCTTCTCGAGTATTGCTTTGAGGTTCAGGATAACCTGCCTTGTCTGCTCCTCTATTGTCGATCCCACAATCTGATTTGTGGCTGGATCGATGGGGAGCTGCCCTGATGTGAATACGAACTCGCCAGCCTTTATTGCCTGGGAATAAGCCCCAAGTGGTTTTGGGGCATCCTTAGTATAAACTGCATTTTTTACCATAACCATGCCATCCTGATTGGACGTGTCAATATTATTGATTCACAGTTTTAAATTGTGATCCCAAATTTATCCATGCGCCAAAAGGACGGGATGTTTCCACCGTCATTTCTGGTCGTGAAGGGATGCGGGGTGCAGATCCCCCCGCGGTTGTGTGCCATATCAAAACTTTTTAAAGCAGACTTTACATATGTAAAATACGGGGCTGTTTTTCTTGTTCGTGGAGATAAGGCTCCATGGGAGGGGCGGACAGGGGATCGTGACAGCCTCGGAGATGTTGATAGAGGCAGCTGTACTCGAGGGATATCATGGGCAGTCGATCCCGACATTCGGCGCTGAGAGGCGAGGGGCACCTGTTGTCGCCTCTGCCAGGATTTCTGACAGGGAGGTCCGGAGGCACGGCCAAGTCTATTCGCCAGATTTTGTAGCCGTCTTCGATCCGCTTTTCGTCTTTAGGAAGGAGGTCACTGAGGGTCTCAAAGAAGAAGGGACACTGCTAGTGAACCACAGACAGAAACCTGATTTTCCACAGTTCAGGGTCATTGCGATTGACGCCACCAAGATAGCGCTCGAGAACGGCCTCGTAGTGGCTGGGTGGGCGGTTGTCAACACTGCTATGCTGGGCGCCCTTTCTCGGCTACTTGGCATAATATCTAAGCGCTCGGTTGAGGCAGTGGTCTCGTCAAAATGGAAGGGCGACCTTGGCTCAAAAAATCTAAAGGCTGCGCTTGATGCTTTCGAGGGGGTTTTGGCTTGAACAAGGCAAAAAAAGGCAGAGCCAAGGTAGCGTTGTCAAAGCCCTCTGAGGGCGCAAGCGGTCTTACAGGTTTGTGGAGGCTCAGGCGCCCCGTCATTGACCCTGCCAAGTGCACCAAATGCCACCTCTGCTGGCTCTACTGCCCGGAGGGCGCGATCGCGAGGGGGGCTGACGGGGCAGTCTGGATGATCTACGAGTACTGCAAGGGATGTGGCGTCTGCTCTGAGGTCTGCCCATCCAAATCGATAAGCCTTGTGAAGGAGGGGTGAGGATGATAATAGCAACGGGTAACCATGCTGTTTCGTACGGGGTGAGGGCGGCAAGGGCCGAAGTGATCGCGGCCTACCCCATCACTCCGCAGACGCAGATAATAGAGAAGCTTGCAGAGCTCATCCAGAGCGGGGAGATGCGCGCGAAATACATTCGTGTCGAGTCTGAGCATAGCGCAATGAGCGCCTGCATAGGCGCAGAGGCCTGTGGCGCCCGAACTTTCACTGCCACCTCGTCGCATGGCCTCGCCTACATGAGCGAGATGGTCTTCTGGGCGGGAATGGGCAGGTTCCCTATTGTCATGGCAGTGGTGAATAGGACGCTCGCCCCACCGTGGAGCATCTGGAACGAGCACACCGACATGCTTGCCCTGAGGGACAGTGGCTGGATAATGATGATGTGCGAGAGCGCCCAGGAGGCGCACGACACGACAGTGATGGCATATAGGATCGCCGAGGATGAGCGGGTGCTGCAGCCGGTAATGTTCGGGCTTGACGCATTCTCCCTCTCCCACACTGCCGAGAACCTGGAGCTGATCGACCAGGAGGCTGCGGATGGTTTCCTGCCCCCCCTCGACCCCGAGAGGCTGCCGGTCTACATGGACCCGGATAATCCTGTAACCTTCGGGAACCTGCTCGGGCCAGACAAGATGATGGAATTCAGGCACCTCATAAAGGAGGCTTTCGGGCGGGCAAAGGGCGTGATCGAGGAGGCTGCCAAGGGCCTCTCGAAGGCCACGGGGAGAGAGCAGCATGGGCTGATAGAGGATTACAGATCTTCTGATGCAGAGGTGGTGATATTGGCGATGGGCGCTTCGAGCGGCGACTGCAAGGACGCTGTCGACATCCTTCGGGACGAGGGCATTAAGGCAGGCATGGTCAGGGTTAAGACGATCAGGCCCTTCCCAGGAGATGAGATCGCGGCATCGGTCAGGAGGGCGAAGGCCGTGGCAATAGTCGACAGGGACTACTCTTACGGCTTCGGCGGCATAATAGGGAGGGAGGCTGCCTCATACCTGAGCAAAAAACCGCTGAATTACATCGCTGGCATAGGCGGGAGGGACATCACGGTGGAAGACTTCCGGAAGATCGCTGAGGACGCTCTCGCCTCTGCTGAAAGAGGCGAGCCGGGGATTGAGAAGTGGTGGGGAATGAGGGGGCTCGAGGGCTAGATGATAACACTAAAAGACCTTCCAGTCGAGGAGTACTACTTGCCTGGCAACGCCGCGTGCTCGGGTTGCGCATCTGCGCTCTCAATAAGGATAGCGCTGAAGATCCTCGGCCCCAAGATCATAGTCGTTATCCCGGCGTGCTGCGCCTCGGTCATACAGGGATATTACCCCAAGTCGCCGTCCAAGGTCCCAATAATGAACACGGCCTTTGCCGCGACTGCCGCGACCGCGAGCGGGATTGTGGCCGGGCTTGAGGTGAAGGGAAGGAAGGGGATCGCCGTGATGGGCTGGGCCGGTGATGGCGGAACTGCTGACATCGGCATACAGGCTTTGAGCGGCGCAGCAGAGCGGAATGAGGACTTCATTTACATCTGCTATGACAACGAGGCGTACATGAACACTGGCACGCAGAGCAGCAGCGCGACGCCGAGGGGGGCAAAGACTACAACAGCAGTGATGGGGAAGGGCGAGAGGAAGAAGGACGTGCCGGAGATAATGATAGCCCACGACATACCTTATGTGGCGACGGCATGCGCTGCGTACCCTCTTGATTTCGCAGAGAAAGTCAGCAAGGCAATGAGACTGAAGGGGCTAAAGTACATACACCTGCTATCGCCGTGCCCGCCTGGCTGGAGGTTCCCGACAGAGAAGATGGTGGAGGTCGGCAAGGCAGCAGTGATGACGGGCGCCTGGATCCTCTACGAATGGGAAGGGGGCAAATATACGCTGACAGGACCCTCCAAGGGGCTGATCGACAAGGCGAGGAGGAGGCCCCTCAAGGAGTACCTCGCAATGCAGGGGAGATTCAGCAAGATTCCTGAGGCTGAGGTCGAGGCGCTCCAGCGCGACGTCGATTCGAAGTGGGAAGCCATGAAGAAGAGGCTTGGCGCTTAGATCGGCATGGGATCTCTCGATTGGCAGGCCGCTTGGAGTGAGGTCAAAGGACTTTCCCGGCCTCCATGACCATGAAGCGGTTCCCCCTGGTGTCAGTGACCTCCACTGTGGGCTCCGAGACGAGGAAGTCCATATGGGTTGCGGAGGTGTTCCTCCCGCCGGGCATGTCGGTGTTGTGCCCAAATGCTACGTGGATCGTGTTCCCGAGCTTCTCGGCCTCAAGGAAGTTCGCACTGACCCTCGCCTTCCTGTTCAGCCCTATGGCAAACTCGCCAACGACCCTAGCCATGTCGTCTACGGCGAGGGCCGACTCCACCCTCCTCAAGACCTCCTTCTCGTCGGACTCGAATGAGATCGCGCGCCCCGCCTTGGCAACTATCTTGAGCGGGCTTTTCACTTGCCCGATCCCCCCGATCGCCATGTCGCAGACGAGTGTGCCCTCGAGGGAGTTCTCCACAGGCGCAGCCCAGACCTCTCCAGTAGGGAGGTTGCCCCACTTGAAGGTCTCCCAGTCGAACTTTGCGTCCGTCTTGAAGGGCCTGCTATGGACGCTGAGCGTTGCGTCTGTACCAGAGGGTGCGGTTATCCTTATTGAGTCCGCGGACGCCAGCTTGGAGATCAGCCGCTCCGCAGCCGCTTGCATCTCGAGGTGCTCGCTGCCGCTGAGCGCGAGGCCTCCTTCAGTCAGCATATCAAGGGTTATCCCGGGGCAGTGGCCGAGCCTGTATCTACCGTAGCGCGAGATCAAGGTGATTATCTTGATCCTGAAGGGCGTCTCCCTCTCGCTCTCCCTGAACATCGTGATGTAAATGTCCCCCTTCCCGCTCGCGATGATCTCGGAGAGCCCGCTAGGGACTTCAGATCTGGGCGCAGTTCCAGTCCTGAGGAGCATGAGCCTCGTCCAGAGGCCGATCTCGTTAGCCCCAGCCAAAAAAGCCTCAGCGATCTCGGCGCAGGTGTCGTCAGCGACCACCACAACCGATTCCCCCGGAAGCGCCCCCATCACATAGGCGAGGGCGTTCTTTGCCGATTCTCTGGCGAGCATGAGTGGCACCGATTATCATTTGGCGCTGCAGAGAATAAAAAGGATTGGCTTTGGAGGGCGGTCAACTGCTTAAGCCGAGGGCTGCGCGTTTCTTGGCTATGTGGTTGGCTATGGCATCTGCAGCCTTGACCATGTCATTCTCCACGAGGAGCTTGCCACCCGTTATGCCCTCAAGGTCCTCCGAAAGGAGCCTCATCAGCCTCTCGCCCCCCACGAGCGGTGGGGTCGGGGAGACGTGGGTGAAGGCGCCAAATGCGAGGGCGAACACGGCGTCTATCGTGGCCTTCTGCTCCATGTACTGCGGGGCTGTCACCGCTATAGGAAGATCCGGGACGTCGACGCCCAGCGCATTCGCAACAGCGGATACAAGGATTGAGAGTCGGCCAGTGTCGGTGCACGTCCCAAATGAGAGGACAGGAGGCACGCCAAGGGACTCGCAGACAGCCCTGAGACCTGGACCTGCCAACGATTTCGCATCTGCAGTGCAGAGGCCCGCAACCTGGACGGCCCCGTTCCCGCACCCCATCGACAGGACGAGGATGTCCCTCTTAATCAGCTCCTTAGCGATCCTGACCGTCGCCACGTCGTGGGCGCCGTTGCCCAGTGTCGTGCACGAGACGAGCCCGACCACGCCTTTTATGGATCCGGACTTTATCGCCTCGAGGAGCGGGGTCAGGCTTCCACCAAGGGCGGCGAGGATCGATTCTATTGAGAACCCCACGATAGCTGACTGCATCTTGCGCGGCGGTGCCGACGGTTTGCCCCTCCTCGCCTCGAAGTTCTTGAGGGCGATCTCGAGGAGCTCCTTTGCTTGCGATTCTGATTTCTCGGGCGAGTAGTCGATGTGGCGATCGATGCCAGGGACATTGACGAGGGGCGAGACTGAGACGAACGCTGTTGGGTATTTCTTGGAGTAGACTTCGAGGGAAGGTGGTGAGCAGTTCATGTCCATGGCGAAGAGATCCACTGCACCCGTCGCTATGAGCGGTTCGATCGAGATCCAGTTGCCGGTCATCCCGACGAAGACGTCGTCCGTGGAGGTACGCTGCACGATCTCCTGCCCTGTCTCGATTGACCCGATGACGCGGATACCTTTCGCGCCGATCGATCTTGCCCTCTCCTGGACCAACGGATCCCTGCAGAGCTTTATGAGCGACATGCCTACGAAGGGCTCATGGCCGTTTACGACGATATTGACGTACTCAGGGTCGACTATCCCCAGATCGAACTTTGCTTCGTGGGGCTTGGGCGTTCCGAAGAGGATGTCCTGTCCGTACTCGAGAGGTATGAGCGACCCGTAAATGCACGAGATTGAGAGTCGCAGGGCCGTCTTTGCGAGGGAGACGTAGTCGCCGTCTACGTTCGTTAGGCAGTGCGAGATCGCATCAACCTGCTCGTTTGCGGGACCGCCTGCCATGATGCCAAGTTTTTTCCAGGCGGCGACCCTTCCCGGCGTGGAGAGCGGTGCGATCAGGTCCAGCGGCACGGTGCTATCAGAGCTGATCGCAGAGAGGATCTTCTTACCGAGCTGGACGGCTAGCTCGTTTGGGGGCATCTCTCCCGTGATGCCGTACTTCTCTGCAAGCCACCTCAGCTTGGGGACGTCGGTTATCGTGAAGGGGGTCTTCCCCTCGCCTGTCGCGATGAGCGTCTTGGCAACCTCCCTTGCGTGGTAGGTATACGTCGAGAGACCCATCGCGTTCCTCAGGAGCATGTACCTGATCGCCATGCCGTCCCCGTCAATCCCGCACACGCCGCGCTCCAGCTTCCCCGGTATTATGCGGCATGGCCCGTTGCTGCAGAACTGGCAGCTCAAGCCTTTTGCGCAGAACGACTTGCACCTTACCTGCTCCTGCGCCTGCCACCTGTCCCACACGTTCGTGATTCCCTCTGACTTTAGCCGACTATACATCTCCCTAATTGACTCATGCTCGCTGATTCTCTCTGACATGATGAAAAACCCCATGAAAATGTTCGACCTAGCCTAGTGATCCAGTCATAATATATAAAGAATCATTCAGCAGCATTATAGATCAGAAGGGTGCTTTTAGGTGGACCTTGGAAGCTGCCGTAGCGTTATGCGCATCAGGTTCTCGAAGGGCGACAGGATCAATGGCTTCGCAATCCTCATAAGCGGGGGAACGGAGGCCGCAAAGAGGCTGAAGGAGAAGAGGATTCCTTTCACGGTCAGTGGGCCAGACGACTTCCTATTGGGCGGAGAAGCGGGGCCTGGGAAGGAAGTCATAGGCCTTGCCAAGGCCTCTTTGGGGGACGTCTTTATCGTTGTGACCGACAGCAAGCGCTTGAAAGGCGTCCCATGGGTTTCAAGGTATGGCGGGAGCACTGCCTCGGAGAAGGCCTTGCAGTTGATAGAGGATCTCGTCGATCTACTCCCGACCGCGAACATGATCTTCTTGTTGTCCGATGGGGATGCCTGGCGGTTTGGGGGCTGTCGGTTTTTCATGCCCGAGGCGAAGCTCCGAGAGCTTGCAAAGACCTGTCCTGTTCTGGGGAGCGGGGAATAGGGAGCGAGCGAAGCCCTAATCTCTTCAGCTCCTCAAGGGACTCCCTCATTCCGCTGTAGACAACAATCGAATCGTGCTTTGTCTCCTCATAGGCATCGCAGCACTCGAAGAACTTTCCCTCGTCATGGATACCCAAGCGGTGCATGTAGTCTGAAATGTTCTCATAGCACTCAAATCCATAATTACAGCTCGCGAAGAGTGCGAAAAGGGCGACCTTGCTCCCGGTTCCGAGCTTGTCTATGACGGCCCCGCACGCAGCCATCTGCGCGTCGGCGAACTCGAACAGCGTGTTGTCCATATCGAAGATGACTGCCCTCAGCTTGTGCCGAGCAGTTCGGTGAGTTTCCTGCATATCCTCAAGTCCCTCTTGAAGGTTTCTGAGTTCGCGTTGTCGAGGAAATAGACCTTCAGTTCATCTATGTCGTGTTTGCCCTTGAACTCCGAGAATATGTAAATCGAGTTTAGTTTGACTACCCCCAGTACAGCAGCCAGGCCGCTGATGAGGTCGACCATCTGGCGCGGCGTCGCAACCATATCCCCTGCCCCGAAAGCCATCTTGAAGTGTATGTACTCCAAGTTCTCGCCCTTGCAGATCTCGACCATTGAGCTGTCAGCCGTGAGGAGGACGGGCATGACAGACCTCTCGGTCTCGAGCCTCCTCAGCGCCTTGGCGATTATCCAGTCGTTCCCCTCCTTGTCGGTCGAGCCCCTCTCGGGTGAGGCGATCTCCATCGCGCCCTCCCTTAGGAAGGCCAGCTCCTTGTTGGCGAAGTACGCGGCTTTCCTGGCTTTCTTCGTCTTCCTGTTGACGAATTCGTCGAGCAGATCCCTGTTGTATGGCAGATGCTTCTTGAGCTCGTTTATTTGGTCGGGAGAATACTTGTAGTTCAGCTGCGACTGGATCTCGGATTTTACGATGTCGATGACGCAGGTCTCCTTTGGCTCTATTAGGCCTGTGGTCGAGAAGAACCTCCTGTAGAGGATATTGGTGTCCGGGCAGAAGCACGCCCTCCTCTTCAGGCCGCGGTATAAGTTGATCTGCCTCCTTATTTCATCGATGTTCGCGAACGCGAGGACCCCGCTGCTCATGAGGCACTCCGTCAGGTCGGTGGCACAGGGCAGCTCAGGACTCAAGGGGCCGAGGTCCTTGGGAATGCCTATGGACGAGATGTCTGCCGAGAGAGAGTAGCTCTCGCCTGAGAGCTTGGCATCGAGGACATGTACGCCCAGAAGGGGGTAAGAGAAGTCCAGGCGATCCCCGATCAGGTTCAGGAGGATCTGGAGCTCGCCCTCTTTTATTGTCGCGCCCTCCATCAGCGGTCACCTCTCCCCTTCCGATCGGCGACAAAGTCGCTCAGCTCCTGGTAATTTAGCGGAATCATCATGTACGGCCTCGACGAGCCTTCCAGGCTCTTTATCTTGAGGTAATAGACGTGGTCGATGTCCACGTTGGAGATCGAGAGCAGTGATCCGGCGACGACGGCCTTCCTGCCTGGCGTGATGTCAAGCGCCACTTCGAGGCCTCTTGACTTGAAGGCCGTCACAAGCTTCTTGACTTCGAGCCCAGCCCCAAAGAAATCGCCTTCGCCAATGATTGAATGAGAGATGGACGGGTTCAGGCCGAACTCCTCTGAAAGGACGCGGATGGCACCCTCCGCCTTTGCCACGTCCCCCTCATATGGCTTCTCAGCGAGAAGCCTGATCTCCTTCGGGCGGATGCCCCTCTCCCTGAGGACGGCATAATATGAGTTCACGAGCGCCCAGAGCGACCGCCCAAGCATGGTGATGTATGCACAATCCCTCATCGCATTTTCACCGATCACAACTCATGTTTCTTACCCTCTTCAGGGATCAGGACCTTGCGACCAAGCTTTTCGAACCAGCGGGGGTCCTCAGTATGGACCGGGATCAAGAGATCCGGATCTATGGAGAGGATCATCTCCTCCAGCTCCTCGGCTGAGAGGTGCCCCGAGGCGTGGAAGCCCCTCTCGAACTCTGGCTTAGCCGCCCTTGGATCGCTGCCGACCATCCTGAAGCCCCGAATGTCCATGCCGAAGTGGTCGAGCCAGGCCTTGAGCCTCCTGAAGTCGATCTCTTGCTCCTCTGAGAAGGCTTCGCTCGAGGAGTAGATGTACGTGCCTCCGTTGGGCTTTATGTCGAGGAGGTGCTTCATGTCGAAGAACGAGAAGCAGAGTATGTAGCCCTCGGGATCCCTGGAGATGGAGGCATGATCGACATATTTCTCTGACCAGTCGTCCTCCTTCACGACCTCCCACTGCCTGTCCGTAGCGGTTAGCTCACGGTAAATCAGCATCCCGCCAGACTTCAGGCGGTCTTTCCCGTCGGCGCAGCCTATAGCGTCAAGGAGGTATGCGTCCTTTGCGGTTATGACCAGCTGCTTGCCGAGCCTCCTGGCGATCTCGTGGAACATCTCCAGCCGCTCGAAGTTCTTCGCTGAAAAGTCGGCTATTGTGAGCTTCGTTGATTCCTCCGCGGCTGCATGGCAGTTCCTGAAGACCTCGTCCTCTGTGACGTTGAAGTCGGCTTCTCTACCGACCCTCGTGCCCTCGCATATGAGGATTGGTGCCCCCTTTGCGGCCTTGATGAATCCCTCGGTCTGGCGCCTGTTCCTGCCTGAGAGCCTCAGGTCCCCAGTATAGGCGATGGCGGTGTCTCCCCTCACTACGTAGGCCATGGCGCCGTATATGGAATGGTCAACAGGGTGCGGCTCAACCTCCCAGCCGATTCTGGCGTCGCCTATCCCGCCCAGTGGCCCCGGCTTGAACAGCTTCCTTGACTTCTCGGAGGAGGGCCTGTTGCCCATGAGATCGATGATGCCCCTGTGGTCCCCTGCGCAGTAGAAGCCCCTCCCAACATAGGGGGCAGCCCTGTCAGACGGGAGGACTAGCCTCCCGAACCTCTCAGACGCCCCCCTAAGCGAGGTGTAAGCGACGTTGGATTGCTTGAGGTCGCAGAGTGCCTTGAGGATGGCAGCAGTGATTGCGGAGGCGACTACGGGGATTCTCAGGTCCAGGAGATCGATGTTGCCGCAATGATCCAAGTGGGCATGGCTGAGTAGGACTGCCCTGGGAGAGATCTTTTTGAAACCAGACCTGTCCAGGTCAGAGGTTATTAGGTCGCCCCTGTAGATGTCAAGCCTTGGGATCATTCCAAGCTGGACAAGGTCATGGATCCCCCTCGCATCCCTTTCAGAGAGGAACTCCTGGAAGTACATGCCATACTTCGCAAAGTTCGTGCCGAAGTCAAGGAAGAGGCCGTCCCCCTTCTCCTCGAGGTAGATCTTGTTGCCGCCGATAGTTGCAGCGCCATCAAAAACCGTTATGCTTGCCATGCCAGGCCGCTCACCTCTGGTACGCGCTTCGCCGCTGACCGCGGCCAAACCCTTTAGTTTCGCTGATCCTGGTCCTCGTGATGGCGGGTGGCTTGTACTCGCAAGGCCAGGCTTTCGTCAAGATGCCGCCGCAATGGGGGCACCGCACCTTCTGGCACGACTTGCAGATGACGGATGCCTTGCCACAACTTTCGCATACGAATTCCTCGACAGCGAGGCAATTGGTGCCCTCTACCCGAAGACCGCAAGATTCGCAGATCCCCGTCGTCAAGAACCTCATCCTGATGCGCCCTACGATAACTTCCTCCATTACATATTTGAACATAGTTAATTTAACTTGTTTAATTATTTCGCCCAGATGCAGCGGTTCAATTTCTTCGTCCCTCGCCGAACCACCCGCTGAGGTGGAGCGTGTTCAGCCCCTTCTCTGTCAGCGATATCCTGCTCCTCCTGCCCTTGTCGACGACCACAAGGAGCCCGCTCGACTCCAAAGGCTTGACGAACTTGTTCTCCAGGACGACGTGACCGTAGGGCTTCGACTTGCCTTCTGGTGAGATTATCCCCCTGCGCCGACACTCCTCCAGTATCGCCCTCTTGCTCGGTATACGTGCCTCAGCCACGATCTTGAGAAAAGCGAGCTCGCCGTCATCTGGGAGCTCTATCGAGTAATGCGGTATGACCTCAATCCTTGAGATCCCGGATGATGCCTGGGGCCTTGCTGGGTCGACTTTCTCAACATAGCTCGCGGGGTATGCGTAGTAGGCTGAAACGCCGTCGCGGAATGTCAGCGTTGCAAAATGGGACGCCACCGCCTGTATGCTCCCGCCGGAGGAGATATTCACGAAGACGTGGTTTTTCGATTTGAGCTCTTCTTCGATCACCTGCCTACAGACGTAGATTATCTTGAACAGGTCAAGATCGATCTTGTGGAGCTCGAAAGGCTTCGAATGCCTCTTGAGGTCTTGTATTATCCCCTCTACGCATTGGTCCCCCCTCGCATTCCTCTCCTTCCTAACTATGAGGTGGATGCGCTCCCCCTTCATCTCGAGGAAGGGCAGGACGACGCGGTCTATTTCGAACCCGACTGGCGCTATGTGGACCCGCTCGGGGATCTTTACGTTATGCGCCGAATTGTTAACCATAATAATTAAATTAAATTAATTACATTTATGCTTTTTTCTAGTGAAGAGCAGGGGGGTTTTGCCCCCGAGAGGGCGAAGTGGGGGCTGCCTGCGAAAGACCGCGGAATGGGAGAAGTCAGATGGTACGCCAAATGGCATTGTCGAGGCTTTTCATTAGGCATAATTTGCGGCGCTAGACACGGGCGCGAATCGTTATATCAGCGCGGATCGATATGTAGAACGCTGAGGGGGATATCAATTAGCTTCGAAGAGGTCGAATCGATCAAGAAGAGCTTCAGGATCGTGGACCGCACGGAAGAGCTCAGGGACGCGATAGCGGCCATTAGGGCAAAAAGGAATGTCCTTATCGAGGGGCCCGTAGGGGTGGGGAAGACGGTGATCGCGGAGGCTCTGGCAAGATTCTTCAACCGCCGGATCTTCCGGATAGACGGGGACGAGCGGTACACTGAGCAGAAGATGATAGGCTACTTCGATCCGCCCCTCGTCATGGAAAAAGGGTATTGCAGGGAGGCGTTCCTTGAGGGTCCACTGACCGAGGCGATGGCAACGGGGGGCTTTCTCTTCATCAACGAGCTGAACAGGATGCCGGAGGGGACCCAAAACGTCCTACTACCGGCGATGGATGAGAGGAAAATAACCATACCAAGGATAGGCACGATAGTGGCTAAGGAGGGGTTCGCAGTCATTGCCACGCAGAACCCTGAAGAGTACATCGGGACGAGCCGCCTGAGCGAGGCCATGAAGGACAGGTTTGTCTGGATAAGGTTAGGCTACCAGTCAGAGGAGGACGAGATCGCCATAACCGAGAAGGAGACCTGCGCAGGGGATCCTGAACTGGTCAGGGTAGCTGTCAGGATCGTAAGGAAGACAAGGGGCAACCCTGACATCAGGAGGGGGGCTTCTGTGAGGGGGGCTATAGACATGGTTGCTTTGGTCCAGCAATCCTCCAAGAAGCCCTTCTGCGAGATGACTCTCCTTGAGAGGAGGGCAGCGGTGGAGAGGGCAGCATTCATGGCGCTTCCGCCTAAAATCGAGCTGAGGGAGGGGTCAGACGAGAAGCTCCTCGAGATGATAAGCAAGATGGTCGAAAGCGCCTTCGCAGAAGCGGGTTCCCAGCCTGCTGATCGCGGCGGATCGGCAGTTCCGCCCCCTAAGCAGCCTTCCGGAAATTTTTGAAAGCCCTCCCCCTGGTGAGGGAGGGCATTTCAGCATACGACTTCCACTCACTCAGCAGGCTTGCAGAGATGGATCCCAAGACGATAGGCGAGATACTCGAGGATCCTGAATTATATATGCGAGCGCTTAAGGCGAGCGAGAACGCCTCCAGCAAATGGGCAGCTGCGCTATTCCTCTTCAACATCCAAGGTGGGCTCGGAGAGGCAAAGAGGAAGGTTGCAAAGTCGGTGTTGGTGAAGCTCCTGATGCAGCTTGCCTCGCAGATCTCGGGGAGGGGCATAAGGTCCACCGAGCGTTTTCTTACGTCATACAAGCCAGGTCTCGAAGAGGTGGATCTAGAGGAGACGCTAGATGGTATCATCTCAAAGCCATCCATTTCTTATGACGACATAATAGTTGTCGACAGGCGCCCTAAGAAGAGGGGGATCCTCCTGATACTCGACACGAGCAACTCCATGTACAGGGAAAAGATGCTGATCGCTGTCCTTGCGATAGGCGTCATGGCGTACAGGTTGAGGGGGGAGAATTACGCCATTATAGCTTTCAACTCGGAGGGGAGGCTGCTCAAGCCGATAGAGAGGGAGATGGAGACGGGTGAGCTGCTCGACAGGGTCCTGGAGATAAGGGCTGGCGGCTGCACCAACCTGAATAAGGCGCTTGAGATGGGCCTTGAGCAGCTCTCAAAGAACGTCGCCCACGAGAAGGTTGCGATCCTCGTGACTGATGGCTGGGTCACCGCTGGCGGCTCCCCCTTCGCTAACGCTGCCAAATACCCAAGGCTCCATGTCATCCAGGTCCCCATGGGCGTCGGGGGAGGGGATACCGAGACGTGCTTGAGGCTTGCGAGGGAGGGGAGGGGGAAGCGGATTTTCGTCAAGGACTTCAGGGAGCTTCCGAGGGCCATTATCGAGATACTGAGGTAGCAGCAATTAAGTTTGATGGGATCTCATCAGATGAATTTTTAAACTAATAGTCCCAAATCTTGGTTATGGTGGTGGAGCTGAGATTATGGCCCGTAGCGGGTCACTAGAGGAGCTGCTCGGATCCATAAGGATGATGGAGGGCATCTCAAAAAAGATACATGGCATACTGGACAGGAAGAAGATCATTGATGCAGTCTGTGAGGATTTCAGAAAGTCGGGAAAGTACGATGTCATGTTCTGCTGGCGCGAGCGGGGGGGCAAAGCCTACCACCTCAGGGAGAATTCATGGCCAAGGGAAGTCATGGAAGTGGGCGAGAGTACCACAGGCATCAATATAGAAGATCTCAGGATTTGTGCCAAAGGATCGGGCGTGCTCAGCCAAGTTTTGGAAGAGGGGAAGAGCCTCCTAGTTCCGCTGAGGGAAGTTTGCGAAGAGATTCTTCCTCCTGAGAAGAGCGGCGTACTGACATCCACCCCTCCGTTCTCATGCCACCTTGCGATCATTACCCCGATCCGTGCAAGTAAAGAAACGATTGGGGCGATGTGCATATCATCAGAGTCCCTGGACGAGAGGTTAATGCCGACCGTCGTCCACTTGTCAGAGCACATCTCTTCGGCCCTCGAGTTGGTGGCAGCCCGCTCGAGGCAGGTCGAAGTCGAGAGGAGATACAGGGAAAAGGCATCCATGCTCCAGAGGCTGATGGACACGATACCTACGCCCGTCTTCTACAGGAGCAAAAACGGGCTTTTCTTAGACTGCAACAAGAGCTATGAGGAGCTCACAGGCTTAAAGAAGGATGAGATTATCGGAAAAACAGCCCGTGACATCTATCCGCCAGATACAGCGGAAGAGGTCATCAAGAAGGACGAGGAACTGTACTCGAACCCTCCCTACCAGACTTACGAGATCAGGTTGAGGCATTCCGATGGGACTTACCATGACCTCATAGTTCATAAGGCAGTCATCACAGACGAGGAGGGTAACGCCTCTGGGCTCGTCGGCGTCTTGATGGACATCACCAGCCGTAAAAAAGCGGAACTCGAGCTTGCTGAATCTGAGAGGAAGTACAAGGAGCTCGTCGAGAGCTCGAACAGCATAATCTTCAAATGGGACAAGGACGGGACGATACTGTCTTTCAACTCATTTGCTGAGAAGTTCTTTGGCTTCAGCAGAGGAGAGATCATTGGCAAAAAGGTCTACGACACCATAGTCCCCAAAACTGACAGCACAGGGCAGGATTTAAGTACGATGGCTTCTGACATCTTTGCGAACCCCAGCAAATACATGATCAACATAAACGAGAATGTCAAGAAGAGCGGCGAGAGGGTTTGGATACAGTGGACGAACAGGGTAGTTTATGACGAGTCGGGGAACCAGGTGGCCATACTTTCCGTCGGGACCGATATCACGGACGTGATGCTTAAGGAGAAGCAGCTTCACCAATACTCGATCCACCTCTCGGAGCTCGTTGAGGAGAAGAAGCAACAGCTCAGGGAAGCCGAGAGGATGGCTGCGATAGGGCAGATAGCAGCAGCGGTGGGGCACGATTTGAAGACGCCACTCCAAGTCATGGTTAATGCAATTTACCTCGCGAGCGATCTCTTTGATTCTATCAACATCGACGAGGAGAGCCGCAACAATATACGGAAGTATTGCGAGAATATGAAGAAGCAAGTCAACTACATGGACCTTATAACGACGGACCTCCAGGATTTTGCCCGATACCTCAAGCCCGAGGTTGGCGAGGTCGAGATCCAGTCAATTATAGACGATGCGCTCTCGGCAATAAATCTCCCCCCTAATGTAATTTTTGAGAAGGCTCTCGAGGAGAAGACCGTCAAGGCGGACAGGCAGATGATCAAGCGGGTCTTTGTGAATTTGATAAATAATGCGATACAGGCCATGCCAAACGGGGGGAAGATAAGCTTCGCTTCTTCATCAGATGATTACTTTACATCCATATCGATAACTGACACAGGGGTTGGAATATCAAAAGAGAACATGGGGAAGCTTTTCAAGCCCCTCTTCACGACCAAGTCGAGGGGGACCGGTCTGGGACTGGCTATATGCAAGCGGATTATCGATGCACACAATGGCACAATATCTGTAGAGAGCGAGGTCGCGAAGGGGAGCACTTTCACGATAAAGCTCCCGAAGCAGACCTTCAGTAGAAGAGTGCAAGAGTCTTCTGGTTCTTCGGGAGGGGCCTAGGGAGATCCTCTTCTACGACCGACTGCGTGAAGCCGTAGATCTTTTCGACCTTTGCTTTTGTGCGGAGTAGCTTGTTCCTCTCGTGCGTCTGCACAGTGATGAGCGCGTATGTCTTGGCCCTCCGCTTACCCTCCGACTGCCTCAAGATCCTGCCGAAGCGCTGGATCCACTTCTTGGGGTTGCTGGGCGGATCCATCCAGATCTCGATATCAGCGCTCGGTATGTCCAGGCCCTCCTCCCCTATGCTCGTGCATATGAGGATACTGGCCCTTTCCCTGAACTGGAGGAGGGCTGACCCCTGCTCCTCCATCGCCATGTCCCCCTTGCCCACCAGTACAGCGACGTCGCCCATGCCCCTCTCCCTTTGGAGTGATATGCCGAGCTGCTTAGCGGCTTCCACAGATTCGACGAAGACGATCGCCTTCTTGAAAGATCCTGAGGCGAGGATCCTTTTTGCTGCAGCGATCTTGTGGTTGCTCTCCTTCCTCAAGAGGGCATCATAGGCCTCGCGGACGCTCATCCCGCCGAGATCATTAAGAGGCGAGTTGAGCTCCCTTGTCTTCCATATGCCGTAATCGATTATGCTACTTGCCCCATCCTCAACTATTCTAGTCTTCATTATCTTCAGGGCGATCAGGCATATGCAGATCGGGTGCCTTTTGCAGTAGCCACGGGCGTGGGCTGATCCATAGATCCTGGATACCTTGGACTGGTAGGCGGCGATGACGTCGGAGAGGACCCTGTAAATCGAGAGTAGCCCTGCGTCGGCGACTAGCCTCACTATCGCGATCAGCCTCTCCGGCATCTGGGCCTTGATCTCCGGCTCCTCAAGGGAAATCGCCTCGACCTTCTCGAAGACCTTCTTCAGCTCCCCGAGGCGTTTTGGGGCGTGGAGCTGCGGAGTGGCGCTGAGGGCGAGTATCCTGCATCCACAGGCCTTCGCAGAAATCAATATCGAATACCCGTCAGTCTCGCCTATGTAGCCGTGGCACTCGTCCGCGATCAGTATCGAGTAGGGGAAGGCGAAATTTGCCCCCCTGTACACTGATGAGAGGTACCCTACGGGGTCCGCGGTCTCCTTTGCCCTGGCTATGGCGCTTGCGAAGGGCGAGAGTATATCGTTGTAGAATGTCTGTGGCGTCGTGACTGCGAAAGCCGAGTTCCAGACCTTCAGGGTACGCCTCTTCTCAGGGGCCATGCTCCCAGAAATGAAGTGGGCGTTGCTGATGCCGAGCTTCTTCCTGGCGAAGAGAACCTGCTGGACGCCGAGGGGTACCGAGGGGGTGAGGAAGAGGACCCGCTCTGGCCTGGCTTCAGTCTCCCTTTTCAGGTATGCCCCAGCCAGGTATGTCTTCCCGAGGCCTGTAGGGAGGCCGACGACGAGCGTCCCGTCGCCGATCTTGTCCAAGATCTTCTGCTGGAAGGGGTATAGGGAGTACTCAAGCCTCTCAACCCGGATTCTCTCGGGCGCCCTTATCTCTTCTGACGGGGCGAGGTTTGATGCCAGCAGCTGGACAGAGAATTCGCTGCCCCTCAGGAAGCTAATGTATGCCTCCCACTCCTTTTTCGGGGCGCTCTTCAGATTGGACCCTCCTTTTTCAGCGTCGCAATAGATATCTTGCTGTGGGTATATTTGCGGTTCGCCCGGATGTGCACATCGCTTATATCTCTGGTCCCATCCGATAGGCGCTGATGACAATGGATCGCAGATACATCGGGAACATACTCATGCACATAACGAACGACGGGACCGTATTCCTTCTACCGTCAGTGCTCCCCCTAATCACGATAGAGTATGGACTGAGCTATGCGATGGCAGGGCTGGTTAGCTCGGTCATACCGTTCTGCCTCGGCCTGCTACAGACGCCGATAGGGAGATACGGGGACAGGCTCCCCAATAGCCTGATGCTCAGGGCAGGGATCCTCATTGTGGGGGCTGGGGCGTTGATGGTCGGTACGCTCCCCCAGCTATTTCTGCCAGGGCTCTTGATGATGGGGATAGGGGGTAGCTTCTACCACCCGATTGGGTATGCGTATACATCGAGGATCGTGCGCGGTGGCAAGGCCGGGACCGCGCTTGGCGTCCAGAGCAGCTCGGGCGACGTCGGAATCCTGGCTGCTTACCTGATGGCCGGGCCGATGGCTTTGGCTTGGGGGTGGCGCCTCCCTTTCCTTTTTTGGGGAGCGCTATCGATGGGCGCCTTCGTTGCTAGCTTTTCGCTGTTCAGGGACGGCAGGACGGACCATGGTTCAGAGGGCCCGGGGGCATCGGCGCTATTCAGCAGGGAGGCCATAATCGTCATGGCTCTATTCGCTATTTTGGGGGCAGTGCACAGGGTCCTGAGCACTTTCCTCCCCACGATGTTTTTCCTTGGCGGGCTGGAGATCACCCTTGCGGATTCCGCGGCTGCGCTTTACATAGGAATCGGGATCGCCGGTGGCGTAATAGGGGGGAAGCTTACGGACAGCCACGGTCCAAGGCGGACTGCCCTTGCGTTCTACGCCATCACGGCTGCTGCACTCCTGGCGCTTTACCAGTCCCATTGGCTATTCTTGGACGTGGGATTGATCGCCGTAATGGGTATAAGCGTGCTAGGAATCTACCCGCCTCTGTATTACATCATGAGGGGAGCCGCTGGGGGGCGACTCGTGGGGACGGCTTACGGCCTGTTGCTCTCTCTGGGGATGGTTAGCGGCATAGCTGGGGTCACGGTTGGCGGATACCTGATGGATTACTTCCCATCCATGATCTACTTGTTCGCCTCTGCGCTGGCGATTGGAGGGGCCATAATGGCTTTAGCGTTGCCTAGGGGGAGGGAGACTATGCTGAGCCAAGCCCCTCCGAAAAACTTAATATTGGAAGGCAATTGACATTTGGTGAGCTCCGGTAGTATAGTCCGGTCAAGTATATTGGCCTCTCGAGCTTTAGCGGAGAAAGCCAGTGACACGGGTTCGAATCCCGTCCGGAGCACCACCATAACTCATTTCTGACCTGGATTTGGGCGTGGCGCACTTTCTAATGGAGGTGCAGACACGTCAAAGCAATGCCTCAATGATGGCGATCTCAGTGATCCTTTTCATGTCAGTAAATATCGAGGGTCGGGACTTTCTGCAAATGTTTTGATATGTCTATTGCATAGCCGATCTTATCGCTTGTATTATCAAGCACTTTTGAGACACACCGGTTGCCGTGACCGTGAATGGCAATATATTTCTTGGCGCTTGCTGCGATATCGATGTTTGGCTTCGAAGGATATGGGCAGAATGGATCCTCTGAAAGAATCGATCCATGCGGAAAAAATTAATTTTGTTAAATATATTAAATAACTTAAATTAAAATATTTTCACACGGTAACACAATACATGGTGAGGCGGATGGATGATAGAAAAACAGTTTTGGAAGACGTGGAAGGAATTTACAGGCGCATCAAGGCCCCAAAGAGAAAGTTCCGGCTGGTGATGATCGATACGTGGGATGCCCCTTACTGCTCTGACGAGGATATGGGCGTCTTTGACACGCTGGAGGGCGCGATACGAAGGGGCATTCGAGAAGAGAGAAGGGAGGTCGGGGACGGGGATCAGGACTGGTTGAAGTTTTACATTTACGATGACGAGGGCAGATGGCTTGGCGAAATAAGGGGTGGAAAGTTTAGCACGGAAAAATGATTTGTGGGATGGATTTGCATTCCAGTAATTGAAGCGGAGGCGCTGCGGAAATCCAAGGCCACACCTGATTGGGGTTACATAAGCATTAGCCAGGCTATGTAAATAGCCACGGTCAAGGCAAAGAGCATCGCCCACAATATTTTGTTATGGTCAAACAGGCTTTTACCAACCAATGGAGGTATCGGAAAGGTATCAAATAGGGCACCGATCACACACATGGCAAGCCCAGCGCTGCCTAACTGTACAAAGCCAAATGGCATGAGAAGTGCGAACAGCCCCGCAAACGCAAGTCCTATGAGAACCCACGAAATGGCGACCGTTGCCTTCAGTCGCCCAGTATATTTCTCAGAGTAATTAACATTCCGTGTCGGAGTGGCGAATGGCATCCTGAATGCTATTGTCGTGAATACCAATAGCGCCAGGCCGAAGAGCCAGACCTTGTGCTCAGTCCAGACTCCGCGGCTGCGCAGGAAAGCTATTGTAAAGTATCGCTTTACCAGACCCACGATGATGCCTGTCGCAAAGTATATTGGTAGTATTGAAGCAAGCTCCTCCACACTACTTGCTTTTGCATACGCGAATGTGATCGCTAACATCACTATAGAGACAATATAGGCCAACACCTCACTCGGTGTTGGCATAAATTTCGATCCGATCTTCGCCTGCAACCTCATTTTCCTCTTGGAGAGAAGGAAGTATTCGAGCCATTTTTTCAGGTTGGTGGGAATGAGATCCTTTATTCTCTCCAATATCCTATCCCAGATCCCACCTATAGGGTTCGTGAAAGCGGCGGGAGCCAATGACACCACAGCAGTCGCAACGCCCGCGACAGCCGCTGCTTGAACAGCACTCTCGGTCGCAGGGACCCATTCGTCTTCTCGCTCCTCATACGGAGGGGGATAGCTCTCCGTGTAAGTCCCGAATGCGTATAGCTTGCTGTCATACGAGCCTATGCACATCATGCCGTTGGCGATCGCCGGTGAGGAAAAAACGCCGTTCCCAGTGCGATATGTCCACTTCGTCGCCCCTGTAGTTGCATTAAGTGCGTACACATCCCCGCCCCAAGTCCCGAAGTAAACTATGCCTCCTGCGACGGCGGGGGAGGAGTAGACCTGGGAGCCGACCGAGACAAACCAAATCATCCTGCCTGTAACGGCATCGACCGCTAAAAGGCTGCCGTCATCAGATCCGACGAATACCATCCCATTAGCAACGGCAGGGGACGACTCAATAATGCCGCCAGTCGTGTGGTACCATAACCTTTCGCCAGTCGAGGCGTTGAAAGCATACAGCTTACCGTCCCACGCCCCTACATAGACGATGCCGCCAGAGACAGCTGGGGAAGAGCAAGTGTAGCTGTCTCCAGGATAAGTTGGTGAAACCCAAAGGTTTGCCCCAGTAAAGGCGTTTAATGCATAGATGTACCCGTCCTCCGAGGCAATGTATAGGACGCCCTCAGCAATGGCAGGTGATGCGCGGACCTGGCCGCCTGTGGTATAGTTCCAGAATTGCGTGCCTGTTGCAGCGTTTAAAGCATATACACGGTTATCAATCGAACCGATGTATACGGTGCCTTCATAAATTGCGGGGCTGGAGAAGACGGCGCCTCCAGTATCAAACGCCCATAGCTTCTCGCCAGTAGCCGCGTTGAGGGCGTATAGGTAATTGTCATTTGCCCCAACATAGACGATCCCATTTGAAACAGCAGGCGAAGACCAGATGTGCCCGCCCGTCAAGTAGCTCCATAAAAGCGCCCCAGTCGTGGCATTTACAGCGTAGACGCTGCCTCCAAAAGAGCCCACGTAAACCACTCCATTGGCAATGGCAGGCGAAGCGCGTATCGCACCCGGTGACGTATATACCCAGTTTGTCTGGTTCGTGATTTGGGCCGACGAAGGCGAGTGTCCTGTGTTCGCGATGTCATGTCGGAACTTCGCCCAGTCGTCTGAGGCGACAGGAGAGATGACAGTGATGAATATTTGATTGGAGGTTGCGCCATTATACTCATCATCCCCCTCCCATACTAGCCTGAAACCCCACACCCCTGGGCAGCAAAAGCCAAAGGTCCTGCTTATGATGCCATTGGTGGTCGTACCGTTCCAGCGATAGATGAAGCCGGAGTTGTTTATCGACCAGTATAACGTGATTGTGCCGGATCTTGCGGGACTAAGATTCCCAATGATCGTTATGCGCTCGTCCGTAGTTACAGGGTAATTGGAGTAAAGACATTGGAGCTGGAGCGTGGCGTTCTGCGCCTGCGATGGTGGCGGCGCCGCTACTAATCCTATTAAATGGATAAGAGGCAAAAATGTAAGAAGCGTTATTGCGCCTAAAAGCAATTTGTTTGGCATGAAGAGGGCTCCTAAACAAACCGCTGTTACATGAACAATCCTGATTTGATGTATTTATACATAACCTGATGAATGTCCGATTGATCTGCGCATTCTGAGGCGAATGTATTCAAAACTACATGTTTTCATGATAAAGCAATAAGTAATTGGCAGATCCGAAATATTCAGCCTTATTCGCTCGTGCAATGAGCATTTATATTTCCGCCAAGAGAGAGAGCTTCATGGATATTAAGGAGAAGAATATGGGGACAATGAAAGTTCTTCCCTCCAATTACCCTAACGGGACATCATCTGAACCCATACCCATAATGCCGATCGAAGAGGACCCTCGGAGGGACCTGCGAGAGGCTGTGGAATCCGTATTCTCCGACCGTTTTATGATCATCATGTCGCTTCTGATAATCCCTATCCTCATCCTCCCTATCGCATTTGATCTATCCCCCGAAGTCCTTTCATTCCTTGATATCTGCGACTGGGTGATAATTGCGATCTTTGTTGCGGAGTACTTCTCCAAGCTCTTCCTTGCAAAGAACCGGTATACGCACTTCAAATCAGGGTGGCACCTCTTGGATTTGTTGATCATAACCTTGCCGTTTGTGCAGTTCGCCCCAATCTTTGGCATAGGAACTTCCGGATCCCCATCACTATTACTCAGGCTCCTTAGACTCCCGCGGGCATTAGCAGTGGGAGGAAGGACCTTCGGAGGGAGGATGCGCGCCCATTCGATGGCGAGTGTAGAGCAGGAAATGCCCAATGAGATGCTCATCCGCGGTGTCGATGCAGACTTCTTTACGGTAAGGGAGAAACTAACTTGGGAGGAGGCCCGCACTTACTACCTGGATCCCAAGCAGGAATGGATCGATATCAGCAACGCCAACGAGGATATCCTATTGAAGATTGGCGAAATGCTGAAAATACCTTCGATCCACTTCCAGAGCAGGCTTATGGATGATGGCTATCCGCGCATCGACTACCTAGACAGGGCATCTCTAGTCTTCCTTCAGTCAGGACAGATAAAGTACCCTGACGTGAGCGACCGTTTCCTAACGATCTCTCGGACAGGAGTACTCCTCATCTGCAGCGGCAGCGGGATAATCACCGTCTCTAAAAGAAAGACGGACCTCTTCGAGAAGGTGCTTGAGACTGTCCAGAAGCGTCAAGTCATCGGATCCCTCGTCATATCCGTTCTATATGGGGTTCTCGAGCAGATGGTCATTGGGTACAGGTCAATTGTCTCCGAGATCGAGATGGAAGTCCTCAGAATGGAGGGAATCCCTAGGTCCAAGCTACCAAAGGATTTCCTTGAGAAGACCTTCCAGCTTAACAAGGAGGTATCGAGGCTGGGCTCCAACATCATGCATCTTAAGGAGATATTGGGGACCATCTTGGTCAAAAAAATCCAGCTAGAAGGTTTCAACGAAAGTGCAAGTCAATCATTCGCAGTTCTTGAGGGCGAGGCGTCCTATCTCAACGAGACGGTGCAGCACCTAAAGGAAAATTTGCGCTCCATTATTGATCTGTACATCAATCGGACATCCTTCGAGACGAACAAAATACTCAAGATCCTTGCTGTTATAACTACATTGGGAGTCATACCAGCGATAGTTGGAGGGCTGCTAGGCCAAAACCTCCTAGACGTGCCCTTCTCCGCATATCTCTGGCAGATAGTCCTGCTTGTGGGCATAGGCATGGCATTCGTGTTTTACATCTTTGTTAAACTCGGGTGGTTGAAGACCTGAATGGCAAATCAGATCATATTATAGTTTGAGATCTATGGCTTATGGAGTTCAATGAAGTACAATCATAAAAAAGGCAGATTTTATACTTTGGATTGCAAATGATATTTGCATCTTAGCTCTTGCAATTAATCAAGAGAGATTATAGAATATGAATGCCTCAAGAAAACAATTAGCAAAAAAAGGAAGTGTGGGAGGGCTATTGCTGCTTTCTTTCTTTGAGGACTTTCTTGGCTACGTCCAAGGCAATTGTTACATCGGTCGCGAAGCCATCTGCACCTATTTCCTCACACCACTCCGCTCCTGGGAATGCACCTCCTCCAACGAGGTAGATGTACTTCTCCCTGAGACCTAGCTTCTTCAACTTTTCACCGATGACCTTCTGCTGCTGGAGCGTGTTCGACATCAATGCGGATGCACCTATTATATCAGCTCCAACCTCCTCTGCCTTCTTTATGAAGACGTCAGCAGGGACGTCGTGACCAAGATGGTACATCTTGAAGCCAGAAGCGGAGAATACAGCTGAAACGATGTTTGATCCCAAGTCATGTATGTCGCCCTCCACCGTCCCTATAACCATTGTTGCTATTGGCTTTGGAACCTTCTCTGGTGGGACGTTCCTGAGTAGTTCTTGAGAAGCCTTCTCCATTATCTTGGCGGAGAGCATCACGAAGGGGATCGCCAATTGACCCTTACCATATCTGTCCCCCACTTCCCTGATTCCTACGCTTAACCCCTTTGTGATCGCTTCGACCGGATCGATGCCCATTTTTATTGCTTCATTGACCGCAGCCATCGCTGCTGCCTCGTTGTACTTTATGACGGCTTCTGCCAATTTTTTGAATACTTGCTCATGCGCCGACAATGATTCCACCTCATTGACGCTTCAGAAGGTCTGTGCCCTCCTTCACAACCGCGTCCATCCTTTCTTGAACATCCTTTGGTAGCGGCATCGGTTCGTGCTTCTCCATCTCTTTTAATTTCGCCCTGCAGAGATCATGTGCCCAAGATTGTGCACCCTCAACGAGCCAAGTGTCTAACGGTCGAGTGTCGAGTGTTAGAGCCTTATAGAACATCTCGATCCTTTCCATGTTGAAGTCAGTTGTCATCCATGGTTGCCCGATAGGCCCTATCTCCTTCATGAGCTTCAAGGCAAGGTTCTCCTCTGTTGGCAGTATTTGGCTGAAGGTAGAGGCGAGGTGTTTTCCATAATGCGCTATCTCTGCTGCTATTGGGATCATTACAGGATCCAGTGCTTCAGCAGCAAACTGTATGAAGATCATGTCCGTTTGCATCGCAACCTGGAACATCATTGAGCCCATAAGGGTGAACGCTTGTTGATCGAGGCTGCACGCGCCTGTTCCGCTGTATTGAGCGACTGGTAACCCGTACAGATTATGCCAAAGCTGGTTCATTGCAACTTGGCCGTATAGGAAGTGCGAAGAGGGCAGCGTACCCCTTCCAGTGTATGGATCGAGGCAGAAGACAATATTGTTCTCGACCACTGCAACACCAGGGTCGTAGTGCTGCTTCAGCGCAGTCAGCCACAGGCAACCTGCATGCGAGAGTGCAGTGTTCCCTGCTGAAGTTGCCGGAGCCATAAGTGGTGCTGCCGAAGTCACTGCAGGCATTATCGGAATGTGGTGCTTCATTGAAGCGCGCAACAGCCATGAGTTGAACCTGTTCAGCTGGAGGGCACCTATGTAGTTATAGACTGACCAGAAGAGGGGCCTCTTACGGAATTCCTCTTCCCCTCCCGCCACGATTGCCCCGAGCTTCATGACATAATCGTGCTCCTTTATGTCGGAAACGGTGGTCGTCAGGTGGCCTGCCCATTTGGTTGTATTGCGTAGCATGGCATTCATCCTGTGCAGCTCCGAAGGGAGACCCTGTTGGCCTTCCTCCGCAGTGTCATACAGGTAAATATTGTGATCAAAATCGTCAATGCCATCAACTATTTTAGCAGCGTAAGCGGTATCCTTCGCGCTAGCCCTCTTCCTATGATAGCTTTTGTTAACGCTGTCCCAGATTAGGGCGTCAGTAGCCCCACATTCAGGTGCCCATGTTTGCCGCCTTACCCCATCTTCAAATACAAGATCCCACCCAGGATCCCTCCCAGCCAAGATGAAGTTCTTTGGTGCTTTCTTGACGTCTTCACGCACGACATCCTCAGGTATGTCCTTAACGATCTTTTTCTCGAAGTCGACTGATGCCCCCATGCCCTTTGCCATCTTGAGGAGCTCCTCATCCTCCATGAAAACGCCCACATCCCTCAATATCTCGTATGCGACATTATCGAGTGTCTTGAGTTGGTCTTTATCAAGTATTTCCCATGGTTTGCTCTTCAAAACAAGCCCTGCTTTTGCCATTCTCTCACCCTATAGATCATCCAAATTAGATTTTATGTCAAGTTATATAAAAGAGTTCCCAATAGATTACTTTTTTTGATAAAAACATATTGAAAAAATATATTTTTTTAATATATGGTAATGAAATAGGAAAAAACATGGATCGCTATAAATTGCCCGTCAACTGCCTATCGATCTCTTTGAGCTCCTCCTTTCTTTTGAGAAAAGCGCTTACCTTTTCCTGCTGCAGTCGCTCCCTCTCCGCCGATATCTGAAGTCCTTTCTCAGCTTTCTTGGCGTTCGAGATCAGGATGGCGTCACCTATATTCAGCAGGATTGCAGAGACCTCATATGCAGATCTTATCGTGTGTCGCTTGAGTGCCAAAGGCTCGATTATTCCCCTTTTCTTTGCGCTGACAATTTCATTTATGGAGGCGTCATAACCTGCATCGATTACTCCCTCCTGGTGGAGTGCCCTGAGGCGAGGAATAATATCTAGTGGCGAAGCGCCAGTGCTTGAGGCGAGCGCAATTGGTATTGAATCAAGGGCGTCTGCAAAGGCATCCATGGCAAGCTGCTCTTTGCCTCTTCGAGACAGCGCCAATTCCCTCACCTGCTTTGATAGCTCAATCTCAATGGATCCGCCACCGCCCACTGCACCTTCAACAAGCGCCAACTCTATCGACTTCATGGCAGCTTGTAGGCCCCTCTCTGCCTCTTCGATGGTCTGCTCCATCGCCCCTCTCAGTATCACTGTTGAAGTCTTAGTTTTGCCAGAGCCATAAATGAAGAGCAGTTCTTCTGAGCCAACTCGCCTGAATTCTGCCAACGAGGCGCCCCCCAGATCGCCTTCTTTCAGGTCGTCTAAGTCGGAGACTATGGCAGCCCCAGTGCACTTGGATATCCTCTCGAGGTCCTCTTCCCCTGTGAGCTCAAATGCAGAAATGCCAGCCTTGGCAAATTCCTCAAATGCAGTTTTGTATATGCGGCGGGAGGAAAAAAGGAGGCGCCCCCCAAGCCTCGAGAGTTTGCTCGCTGTCTTGGAGAGGTTTGCCCTTTCAATTCTAAAGGCATCCTTTAATTGGGAGGGGGCGGTGACAACATACTCCTTCATGAGACCAGATGATTCCCTTGTGAACCCCAATGCCTCACTCACTAGTACAACCCCAGTATTTTCAATCCTGCTTGGAGAGGAGGAGAATGGGCGACGCTTGCTGATTACTATTCCGTCGACGATTGATGTGTCGCAGATCCCCTTACCAGCAACTTTCCTGATTGTGATCCGGCTAAGGTCTATCTTCCGCATCTCGTGGTCAAAATGGCGCTTCGCCAACTCGACTGCGATCTTAGCGAGGTGGCAGGATTCCCCTACCATAGCCTTGCCACACATTGCAGTCATGGCTATCGCTTCGAGGGCGGTTTCGTCCATGAGTGTGACCCTGAAGGCAGCATTGGCCAGCCCTGAAAGGCAGGCAGAAACGCTCTCTTTATACCCCTCTATAATCGTTTTTGGGTGCATCTTTGGCATGAGCTTCTCAGCATTTGACACCAATTCCCCTACAAGCAGTATGAGCGACTTGATTCCTCCGCCTACCCCGTTCAATTGCGCCACCGATGCGTCTTTCAGCATCAGCGCTATTGGGTGAGATGCCTTCATTTTCATAATAAAAACTCCTCCATCACTTGTCGCCACATAATCACCAGCCTCGCTGACGAGGAGTTTGCTCATCCCTTTTGGGCCAATCATTGTCCGCACAGCGTCTGCCATAGCGATAGCAGCCGCCCTGTTTGAGCTTGCAACTGCTTTAGCGCGGTAGTCCCTATGCCCACCTGGGAAGGACCTCTGAATGTTGACATCATTCAACTTAGCTCAGCTCCTGCGAGCGGATGATCTGCTGACCTTTGAATCCCTCGCCCTGACCATTGCATTCAGGTTGCGAGTCGGCGTGTATGGAGAGATGCCGCACCCCGGTGCCAGGACATCCGTCCCCTCATCGAGTATCCTGCTGCAGTCAGCAATTACGCTATCCTCATTACGGAGCTGCAACACGCCCACAGGATCAACATTGCCTATTATGCTACACCTCCCTTTCACAGCATCAGAAGCGGCAGCTACGCTCACAGTCTGATCTATACTGACGCCTTGGGCTCCAGCATCTACAATCAGCTCCATCATTGGCAAGGAGTTGCCACATATGTGGAGCACCGATGGTCCTTCGATCGCATCAATTGCCTTCTTGAGGTATGGGAGGGCAAACTCCTTGAAGAAGTCTGCGCCGATGATTGAGGCTGTAGGTTCAATAAGTGCAATAAAGTCTGCTCCTGATCGGAGCAGTTCGTTGGAAAACGCAACAGTCACTTCCCACGTCTGATCAAGGATGTTGCGCACGAGATCAGGGTTGAGAATTAGGTCAAGGAGGATCTCATTGATGCCTCTCACGTGTCCTGCTATCGTGAATGGCGCCGTCACGCCGACTATTATAGGGGTATTGAAGCCAACGCGGGATCTGCAAATGCGGAGGGCGCTTATGATCTCGCCCGTAACGCCAGATCTAAGGTCAGGTATGGTTAGCCTCTCATAAGAAGGGGGTCCCGCCTCGACCGTTGGGGTGTAGTCGCTCTTCCCCTCGTGATAATTTATCTTACAGCCAAGCCTTTCGGCTTCAGCAACCAGCCCAAAAGGAATCCTGACGGCCTCCAAACCTCCAAGTCGGTGGGCTGCCAGCGCTAAAGTAGCCATCGCACGGGCTTCTCGGTGGGCATCTGGCCAGAACGCTCCGCTTGCATCCATTAACTCGAGCGTCCCTGTCTGGGTGAAGCTCACGACGGGGACCTTGTCTACCGGCTTTCTCGTCACTGCAGAGGTGAGCCTTTCGAGCTGTGATATCAATTTCAAAACAAAACCCTCATTGATTCTCGGTTCATCTCAATATCGGTGGCGGAACATCAGGGTATCGCCCCATTGTCCTGAGCGCTTGGGAGGTCTCGGGGAACTTTGTCAGATCTGCATTAGGGAGAAAATAAGCATTCATGTAGATGTTTGAGAAATCCGGATCTTTCGCAAGTTCGACATACCTTACTTTATGCGATATTAGATCAGCATCGGCCCTTGCTTTACGAGAGACGAGCGACATCCGAGCGCCTGTTCCCGCTGAATTGCCAACTTGCCTCACCTTACTCAGAGGGATCTCGGGGTACATGCCAATTGTCCTGGCGCTCTTAGGATCTATATAATATCCAAATGCACCAGCAATGAATACCCTCTCGATATCCCGATCTTCAAGGTGCGCATTCTTCATCAAAATTTCAATGCCAGTGTAGATTGCGGCTTTAGCGAACTGGATCTCCTGGAGGTCCTTCTGGGTTATAACGATATCTCTTTCGATTGAGGTCTCTCCTTTCCATGCCACGACATATTCGTATAATCCCTCTCGCTGTCGGAGCCTCGGATTATCTTCATTTGGGATGAAGATGCCACTTAGATCAATTATCCCTGCCATAAGCATCTCAGCTGGGAGGTCGACAATTGCAGACCCGCAGATTCCACTGGCTTTCGCGCCATCAATTGTCCTGTACTCCAGCTCCAAGGTCTCAGGGTTGATCTTCACTTTCTCTATTGCGCCTGTTGCAGCCCTCATCCCATTCATTATATGAGCCCCCTCAAAAGCAGGGCCCGATGCGCAAGAGCAGCCAAGCATCCACTCATTGTTGCCAAGTATAACTTCGGTATTTGTCCCTACATCGATTGCCAAGCTTAGTTCCTTGCTCCTGTAAAGCTCTGTAGCTAGGATGTCAGCTACGCTGTCAGCCCCCACAAAGCCAGCAATGACAGGGAGGACGTGGACGTTACCATTGGGGTTGATGTGCAAGCCCAAGGCATCCGGGGTGATGTCAATCCCCCTGCGGAGCACGGCTGGGTAAGGTGCAAGTCCGACATATGTAGGGCACAGTTTTAGGAATAGGTGATGCATGGCAGTGTTCCCGACCACAACCATCTCATATAACTCATTCAGAGAGATGTCCATTTTGTCCAAGAGGCGAGTGATCAGCTGGTTAAGCCCTCCAATAAGGACTTCCTGGAGTTCCTTCTGAGCCTTCGGGCATTTGGAGGCGTATGTGATCCTTGTGATCACATCTTCCCCGAAGGATACCTGGGGGTTCATCATTGACTCCACTGCGAGGACATGCCCACTGTTAAGGTCAAGAAGGTAAGAGGCGAGCTTGGTCGTCCCAATATCGACTGCAATTCCGAAGTTGCGGTTCGTCGTATCCCCAATCTCGACTGCAATGATGTTCTTCCCGCCCCATATAGCAGCTGTGACGTCCCATGCACAGCTCCTTAGGACCACAGGGAGACGCGGCAAGATGCCGTATCTCGCCTCAAGCCCCCTCAAGCCGTATGCTTCCTCTAAACCCTTGCAGAGCCGCTCCAAGTCTGCCGTAGTGTCTTCAAGTGTCGGCTGGCTCAACTTGACATGGTACTTCCTAACCATGGGGTCTAAGATGATAGGTGTCTCGATGCCCTCAACCTGCAGGCGCTGCTTCCCCGTTCGGCTAGCCTCCGGCACTGTCACAACGACGTCACTTTGAAGCTCAGTAAAGCAGGCTAGCCTGTACCCATCTTCTATGAGGTCGTCAGGTAGCAACCGCCTCTCAATAGCGCTGATAGCTCCGACCCCTTTCCTATCATTGACAATGATCTTGCACTTGCCGCACTTCCCAGTCCCGCCGCAGACAAAGGCGATATCGATCCCTGCAAGCTTTGCAGCCTCGAATATCGTACTGCCTTGGGTTACCCTGACCCGCTTCCCCTCAGGCTGGAAAGTTACCTCAATTTTTTTTATCCCCAATACTATTCACCAGATTCATTCACTATGAAATGGAAAAAATTTGGCATTCAGTAATCGACTACCATTCCCTTTGCAACCTGACCGAGCCTCTCGAGGGCACCCTTATACCTGATCGCCTTGAAGAGGAAGTACTTGAACTTAAGCTGTCCACTCTTCATCGCAGCTTGGGCATCCAGTTCTCCCTTGACTATCTTAACTAAGTCATCATACTTTGCGCGATAGATAAATTCAGCATCCTCGTTAGGTGCAGCCTTCCTGACCTCAACCACTTTCCCTTTCTCGAACTTCATGAAGAAGGCAAGGTCTTGCCCGTCTTCGGCTTTCCTGTCTATAACGTGGTAGATCATAGTTGTGCTTATGCCTGATTTTGTGAAAATTTCATCCTTGTTCAGAGCTTCAGCAAGCCCATTATAATATTCAAGTGTAGCAAATTTGACCAACCTGAATCACCTCCACAACAACTATTGCCTAGCTTCAGGATCCTCAGATCACGATAGCATCCAAGTATTATAAAAGATTTCCTAATATAATATATTTTTATTATTGTAAGGCACCAAAAAGTCTAGAAAAGATAGAAATAGTAATGAAAAAGGAAATTTCGTTAGCCCATCTGCTCTTCCTTGACGGTATCAATGACAAGGGATGTGCTCACGCGCAATATGCCCTCGATTGGCCCAATCTTCTCGGAGATCACCTCAGAGAGGTGCCTGAGGTTACGCGCCCAGGTTACCGTGTGAACTTGACAGTCGCCAAGGCAGACAGTAACCCACTTGTTCTCAGATAAAGCCATTAATTTCTTCACGACATCGTTGGTCTTGGCAGGTGCGACTTGCATCTCAAGCAAGGCCACTACCTCAAAACCAAGTTTCTTAGGGTTGATATAAATGGATGCCTTCCGGATTATTCCCCTTTTCCTCAACGAGACAATCCGCTTCCTTATGGTTGATTGGTTCACATTGAGTCCCTTTGACAATTCAGCATAGGTAATGAACGCATCCATCTCAAGCAGCTTCAGGATCTTGTAGTCAAGCTCGTCCAAGCCATTGTTATCTTTATCGAGCAGCAATTGAACCACATCTAAGAACTCACCGATGGCATGACCGAATATAAAAGTTGTCCTCTTAGAGGCCTATCTTCTGGTGTGAGACGTTTCTCTTGGTTGCTGTAGGGACCTGTTGCGTTGTCATTTGGCTTGCAAATAGAGGATAGGTTTAGCTTGTCTTGTTCCGGATGAGTAGGCATTTGCGTTTTAATGAACTTCGATCTTGTTTGACATTGGCTTCAGCCTTTCAATACGCCTACCTTTATCGCTACCTGCTTTGGGCAAAAACGGTACCTGATTCGCAGCATTTTTAGCATGCCACATCGGAGCGTCCATCTATTTTGTGAGGGACGAGACAAGGGCATCTTTAATTGTGCTGATCCTACCCTTGCCTGCAAAACCTCGGATCCGCCGAGGCCATCCGCAGCGCTCTGAGCGCGCTCCTCTCCTTGTCCTTTATCTCCAGCATAAGATCGAAGTCAAAGGGTCTGCTATCCTCGAGGAACCTCCTGAAGTGCCCCTCATCCAACGTCGGGGCATGCTTTCGACCGTTTTGGCCAGGCGCATGGCTGCTGTAGTCGACCATCGGGATCCCGTCATCGGCCCTCCAGGTCCTTGCGGACTTTTCGAGGCATTCGGCTAGGCTTTCCCCGTTCCCTTTGAGCGAGTGGTGGAAGCTGTCGAAGATGACCGGCAAGCCCGTCATGCGGCTGACGTCGAGGCAATCAGCCAGGCCATAGTTGACGTCGTCGTTTTCAACGACCAGCCTCCTCTTGATCACATGGTCTAGCTCCTTGTACCTATCCACGAAACGCCTGATGCTGGACTCCCGGTCGTTGTAGACCCCTCCCAAGTGGATCTGGACCTTGGCACTGGCATCAAGCGCCATCAAGTCAAGCACCTTCACATGGTAATCCAGCTCCATTACGCTTCGGCGGAAGACACCCTCGTCTTTTGCGTTTATGAGGACGAACTGGTCGGGGTGCATCGATATGCGCATCCCCGATTCCCTTACCATCCTGCCCAGCTCCGAGAAATCCTCACTGAAATGCCCAGCCCAGTCGAACGTATTAATGGGGTGCGAGGCGAACGGCACCAAATCTGAGGTGATCCTGAAGAAGAGGATCCCATTTTGGGCATTGAAATTAAGGATCCTCTTTAGGCAATCCAAGTTGGATCGGACAGTAAGAACAAGCTTTTCCTCGGAGTAGGACGCCAGCCTGAAGGTGTGGCTTGAGGAGCAGCCCAAAGACGTATTGACGCACGGATAACCGATCCTCATTTTTTTCCTCCTCTGCTTTGAAAGCCCAACTGGATTAAATGTTGCACGGTGGGTCAAAAGGGTTTTTGAGGCGCGGTTGGTGCGTTGCCTGGAAGCTCAGGGGATCATTACGCAGAAAAATGCTGGATTTTATGCAATTGTTCGGGAATCGAAATTCACTCAAATCGATTGTGTGGATCAATTGTTGGCTTATCGACTTAATTTGGTATCCAAATATTTAAGAGAAGAGAAGTCGAATGATGATCGGTGAAGTAATTGGAGACGAAAAAGGCAATAGCGCTTCCAATTTTCATCGTTCTCGGACTTGCATTAATCGCAATGCCTGCAGTGAGTGCATCGCACACGCCAGTCCAAATCAACGGCTACATCCTGTTCAAGAATGGGACCAGATGTTCAGCATACCTTACGCTTTTCCCAGCAGTACCTGAGGGTCACACGAGCTTCATTCATGGCTGGATTTCGTGTTGTTATGGAGCATTCTATTTCTGCAGCGATAGCTATGCCCAGTACAATAATTATTTGATGATAAATGCACAAGGTTCCCCACACAATGACTTTGGCGGCAGCGGAACGCCCCTCAAGATCCTGATCTACCACAAATCACCATTCTTGTTCTTGGCTTACAGCCCAGATTTTGTGTTCGTCGGCAAGGGTTACTCGATAGCAATATGGTAAATATTTCCTTTTTTATTTTTTTTTTTACAAATGATCGTATTTTAACCATGGATCGATGTGCTGATCTTCCGCACAAATGGGTGTTTATATTGGCTCATTTTGCTATCTCAATTTCCCATGTCATTTTGGTTGTCGAGCCAAAGATGACTGCTATTGGGCAGTACTTTGTCATGACCTGATCGACGACCTCCTTCACGAGTGGCGGATCGAGGCAGCCCTTAATCGCAAGGCGAACGTTCACCTTCTCGAACGTCCTCGGGAATTCGTCTTTCCTTGTCCCTTCGATGCTGACCTTGAGGGAATCGAAGCTCATTCCACTCTGCAAAAGGTAGTGCCTCGCGTCAACTCCTATGCACCCACCCAATGAGATGAGCAAGACTTCCAAGGGGATGGGGTATCTGCCAGTGCCTCCGAAGCGCTGGTTCGCCTCCATCAGCATTTTGTGTCCCTTGCTGTCTTCGCCGATGTACTCCATGTCACCTTTCCAAGTTACGTTCGCCCTGAGCACTTCTTTCTCGCTCATTTGACCCACCGTTTAAAACAGTAGAAATTTCGATCTGAGGGAATAAATGCCTTTTCCGATACCACGATTGCCAAACACCACTTTGGCAAGAGATTCCATGCGAAAGATCTCATCACCGATCTAATGGGCAGTGAGAAAGATTCCCTCTGCAATTTAGGCTCATGTGCCACATATTCCATCGGGGCGGTTCTCTCCCAAATGAAGGTTCATGTGCAATAGCCGTTGAAAATTGCCACTTTAACCCTACTCGATTAGCAAGAGTGCGGCAGCCTCCGGGCTCCCCTCGACCGGGAACTTGAGCGAGCTGCCTGCCATCTCGGCGGTCTTGATCATGTTTATGCCTACGGCGTGCTCGGGGTACCGCATCATCGTGGGGTGGGCGCAGACCTTTGCGGCAACATTGCACTTGGCACAGAGTATGCATGAGCCCGCCATGAAGCCCACCGCGAAGGGATAGCCGCTGTTGAATGCGGTCCGCTCAAGCTCGAGGACAGCTAACAGAACCCGCCTGGCGTCCTCAGACCATTCCGCGTAGTACTTCTGAGCCTTTTCTTTCCGCTCGCCCGTGATCTCTGGATCATACAAGTATCTCATGAGGCTCTTCGCGACGTCGCCATCCACCCTGGCATTCGCCCTGAATTTCAGGAAAAGGGCGAAATGGTATTCCTTGAGCATCTTCCTAAACTCATCCACCGAGGGGGCATACGGGGGGCAGCACAGCTTCGATCCGTAATCGTCGCACCCTGTCTTGCACTTGAGGACGACGCGGTCCTCCACAACCACGTCCCCAGCCGGGATCACCTTTGCCTCGATTGCGCCGAGCTCGAATGCCTTATCCTCGAGGAATTTGAAATCCTTGCGTTCCATAAGATAAGCCTTCAATGCTGAAATAGGACTGCGCGGTCCGCCTTATTATTCGTTTGCGGCGAAAAATGACTATTGGCAACGCCTGGAAATGGAAAATTCCTGCAAGCGAAGGTCTTTTTGCCATTTCGACAATCCCGTTTTGACCGCAAGCTGATGTGAGCATCGGACAAGCAAGGAGCGCTGCCATTCGCCAGCAAGAGATCATTCGGGCATGTTAAATGTCTACGGCCCCTTCATGGATTGAGGCATCCTTATATCCCGTAGGATGCTTTTTTATGATCATGGTAAAAACAGCCAAGTATGTCACTTTGATGAGGATAGGCAATGTTGAGATAAGGAAGTATGACAAAGTCGTTTTGGCTCAAGTCGAAGGCGAGGAAGGAGGCTTCGACATACTTTTCCAATACATTTCAGGACACAATAGGAAAAATGAAAGGGTCAGCATGACGTCCCCGGTCATTTCGCAGAGCATTGAGATGACCACCCCCGTCCTGTCCAGCAGTGACAAGATAGCTTTCGTGATGCCAGAAGGGTACACAGTTGGGACGACGCCTGTTCCATTCGACAGCAGGATCAAGATAATAGAGGTGCCCGAGAGGTATGTCGCCGCCATCCAGTTCTCTGGGAGGTGGTCGGCATCGTCCTTTAAAAAGAGGGAGGGGGAGCTGCTTGACGAGCTGGCACGGAACGGGATCAAGACCATAGGTAGTCCGTTCCAGATGCTATACAATTCGCCATTCACGCCATGGTTCTTGCGAAGGAATGAAGTGGCGGTGGAAGTGGATCCCGCGACTTTGAAAGGCCAGCGGCTTTGAAGCTGCAACTTCAGTCGCCCCGTCCGACGGTCCCGCTCAACCGAGCCTGTCTTTGCGTGTCAGGCATCCTCGACAGGCCTGTATACTGGGCCGAACTATACTACCAGGGCACTGAATTGCGTCCCCGACATCTTCTTCTGAGGTTTAGAAAATCAACCCCCAAAACCTATTACTAGCGCTCTCACTACCTATCCCAGACTCACCTATACCCCGTGGTTTAGTCATTTACTATTCCATTCCAAGCCATGTCTTTTTTCAAGTTCATAGATTAAGTCTTAAACTCCATCAGAATTCCGTCTCAGAGATGCCCGGCGAAGAGAAGATCTTCGTTTATCAAGTTCGAGGGTCTCCCTCTAACCTACTTTGAACCTACGTTCCCAAAGACAGAAAACGTTTTGGTGAGCTATGGACTTTGGTCTTTTAACATCCTTCAGGCATTCAATCTCCCTTTTTATTTCACTGCGTGCTATGGGACTTGCCCCTGCTTCGGGATCTTAGGGCGACAGCAACGACCGCCACCACTGCTGAAACCAATACAACAAGCATAATGTAGAAGGTCATGTCCGTCTGCTCCTCGTAGATCGCCACTAGTCCCGAGCGAGATGCCTCGTAATCCACCGCTATATCCACGATCTCCGTGTTCGAATTCGACGCGCCTGCCCAATGTTTGAAGACGTACTTCGCTCCGAGCCTTCCCATCACACCGGGAACAGGTACCTCGTGCTGGGCTATGGCGCGGGCGAGACCCCCCTCCGGGTAGAGCTCTGCCCCCTCAACGGGAACACCTATGTTCGAGGAAACATTGAGGAAGAAGCCCCTGACGACCTCGATTTTGGCGGTCGCCCTGCCCTCGGCCCCCTTCTCATCTACGACCGTAAGGGTAACGGTATAGTTCCGAGGCACCGCGTAGGAATGGGTCACAAGCGCCCCCTCAAAGGAGGAGAAGTCCCCAAACTCCCAAATGAAGGCGGCGATATTGCCGTCCGGGTCGTACGAAGCAGAGGCATCGAAGGTCACGTTAAGACCAGTCCAAGCAGCAGCTGGGCTGAACGATATTGCAGCGATCGGGAACCTGTTCGTGCTGATTAGGCAGGACTTGGGAAGGCTTGAGGTGCCCTCGCAGGAAATGTATGCCATCGCCTGATATATCGCCCCCTCTGTGGCGTTGGAGGTGTCCCAAAAAGCCTGGAAAGCCACCTCTTCGCCGGCTTTCAGCTCCGTGAAATTCATCTCAACCGCCATGATGGTCCCTTCATCCCCGCTGATCATCATGATGCACGCCCCGCTAGCACCCGCTGCACCGATGTTCCGAGCAACGGCATCCAGAGTGACCACCTCGCCGATCTCGAAGTTCTGCGGGGTGGCTCTGAAGGCAACCAGGTCTATCTTGGGCACGCCTACAGGGATCGCGAGCGCCTCTGAGGAGATCCAATGGCCCGCCGTGTCGTTCAGTTCCGCAAGGGCAACATATTCCCCAGGTCTGGCACCGGCCGTGGTCCAATTGAATCGGGCCGACCCCGTGCCTTGCAGCTCGTGCAGGGTGCGGAGCGGAAGCGCATCTATCACCTCTAATGTCCCAGATCTGAGGATCTTGATGCCGAGGATGTAGTCCCCCGGAGCGCCAAGATTCACCACCTCGACCTCCAGCGTGACGACCTCCCCGGGATCGTACGCAGGCTTGTCCGTGGAGATGCCCCCGATCACAGCGCTGGTAATGACATAGGTTATCTCGAGCGCATACTCTTGGCAGTAGGAGCTGTCGGTCGTGTTTGCGTTGTACCTGAAGGGGTAGAACGTAACGGAAATGGTGCTCGTGCCGTTCCTGTTCTCCCACGTCTCCCACGAAAGCTCAACCTCAGGGAACCAATCCCCATCGCCATTGGCGGAATGCTGAGTGGTCCCCCCTTCGTCCATGTATGGATCAAAGATTGGGAGTACGAGCCCCGTGGAATTGATAATCGCCCCTCTTGCAGCGATGGCTACTGACTGGGCCCTCTCGCCCCCTTGCATGAGGATGGTGTAGGTGAAGGTAGGGACCATCGGCTTCCCCGCCTCATTCGCCAAGCCGCCCCCGGGGATTTCAACGTAATCGTATCCCTCCTGCCTTGACACAACATACATTGGTAGAGATATCTGGTATTCCCTTGAAAACTCCTCATGGCGCCCTGCAGCAGCGGGGGCGGCGGCTGAAGAAAAGATCAGAAACGAGAGGAGAGCCAATCCAAAACAAATCTTCCTGAGATGCGCCATCGAGCATCACCACTCCCAGAATTTCGGGTCGCCATAGAAGTTGTACTCGTAGACCCAGAGCCTGTGGTATTTGTCGTCAAAGTGCGACCTCTTCCAGTCCCTCAGCGCCAACGCAGGGGGCTCCGAACCTATGTCCCAGCAGCTCTGGAAGAAGCCCCTCATGAAGTCGACGTTCGCAGACCTGGCGGATTCCCTTGTAGAACCGATGTATGCGCCTGCCCCGCGCGATAATATGACGTCGCCAAATGATTCGAAGCCGATTCCAATGTAGTCGCCAGCACTGCAAGCAATCGCAATGACAAGGGGATGGTTGGCAAGATCATAATGCTTCGCATAACATGTCCATACAGGGGATGCCCCATAACAGTTCCCGTGGCCGCAGATTGTCATTATGCTGACGTAAGGAGCCTGGGAATTTATCCTCCTGTTTGCAAATTTTTCAGCTTCAATATCGTCGGCAACGAAGCTTTGAAAGCTGCTCATGTCGCCGAATTCGTTGAGTAGGACGACCATCCGCTCCGGCTCTGTGAGGTTGAACCTGCCGATGCCGAACCCGTCGTGCCTGCCAGAACCCCCGGTGTAGTAGACGCCGTTGAACCAGTAGTCCCAGAACCGGCTATATATTGATGTCCATGACCAGACGGTCCAATGCTCCTCCCACCTGTAGAGGTATATCTTGTCATCCTCGTCGCAGAGGATTACCAGCTCGTCCTCCCCGTCATTATCCACGTCCCCTGCAGCGAACCCGTCGTACTTCGTGTACCTGACGTCATTCCCGCTCTTTCCGTCGAGGTCCGAGAGCTCCCTCCTGTTGACCCCGTCGATGCCGTAGGTGCCAAAGACGTCGTATACGTATATCCTGCTGTTGTCTTCCTTGGCTATCGCGACCTCGTCTAGGTCCAGGTCCCCCCTGAGGTTGCCCACAGCCATCGCGTCGTAATGCTTCAGGTCTATCCCAAGCGAGAAAGACTGCCAATCGAGCCTATACCCCCAAAGGATCGAGTCAAAATAGAGCCGATATGCTTTAACAGTGTTATATTCGCAGCTCGCGATGACGATCTCGTCCGACGGACTTGATTCACCGTAATTTCTATAGAGATCCCCGCTGCCAATCAGGTCCCAATCACTGAATGGAACATCCCAAGAGCCTACCAGAGTGCCATTTGCCTCGTAGATGTATAGCCGTCCCTCCTGCCCGTCACCATTATGGGCGATCGCGATTTCGGCCTTGCCGTCCCCGTCGTAGTCTCCCGCGGTGAGGCCATCGTTAACGGTGAGGGGGCACGCGAAGGAGCGGAGGAGCGATCTGGGGCAGCATTCGTATATGTAGACCGCATCCTCCTCGTCCCTGCCAATTATCGCCTCGTCAATGCCATCACCGTCTACGTCGGCAAGGGCGAAGAGGTCGCCCTCATCAAAGTGGACGGTCCACGCGTTCTCGATAAGATTAGAATAATGGACGGTCTCACAGTTGAAGCCCTGTGATGCCAGGTCATGCCCGATCTTGTCCGCCGATTCTACGAAGAGGTCCGAGCTGCTTTCCTCGCACCCGCTGACGGCTAGCGCTTGGTCCCTCGTTATGCCGTGCCCCATGTGGACCTCTAGGCTGGCTTCTATGGGCATGAGCAAGAGCCTTGCCGTGTTCCCGATTATCCTCCCCACTATAAGATCGGGGCGGCCGTCATTGCCCACCGTATCCGCATAATAGTTGTCGGAAAGGGGGCACCGCTTGGTGCTCCCGTCGTTGCTCCATGAGATGCCCCAGCCACTGATGTCATACGTATGCGACGGGACGATCTCAGCCTTCCCAATAATGAGAAGGAAGGCGTTCAGAGCAGTGGGATCTTGGAAGCAGCGGAAAAGCCTGTTTGCCCACGCTCCGCCCGGGCTTATCAGGGGCTTCAGCTCAGTCGAGGCGTTTACGGAGGTCAGGTAGCCCAAGATGCCATTCTTAGCTTTGGCTAGCGTGGCGGCGTCAGCGAGGAGGAGGTCTACCCCTTCACGGTCCGAGGGATCGGAGGCGAAGAGCCTTCCAGGGTTGGTGATTATGAGGTAGTCCGACGAGTTCAGGGCCTCCCTTAATTCCGATATCCCATTGTGGTTCTCGTCCCTCAGAGCCGGCAGATAGGGCGCCACATACTCCTCGTGGTAGCTGTGGCTGTTCGCGGTCAGGTAAGTCCAGGAGCCTATCTGGTACATTGGATCATAGAAACGCTCCGCCGGCTCATAGAGTATCGGCACTGCGTAATACGACACTGTCCAAGTGCCGCCGACCTTCAGCAGCCCTGCATCGTCTGCGAAGTCCATGTAGCACGCCTTCTCAGGCGCGACGTAGCGCGATCTGTCTGCCGACGTGCTGGGCATCGGCAGCGGGATCATCTGGAAGCCATCGCACTTCTCCGTCAGCTGGAACCCGCTCAGGTTTACGTTGCCCACATTCGTGATTGACAGAGTCACTTCGAACCAGTTGCTGTGCCTAACCACAGAGCGCGAGAACTCAACCATCGGCATCAGTATTTCTAAGGAAGGGGCGGCGGCCTCCAGCTTCACTATGCTGATGTTGCGGACCGCTGACCCCATGTTGCCGGAGTTGTCCCACGCCCGGACCGCGATTGTGTGGTTCGAGCCAGGTAAGAGCCCCGAAGTGTCCCAGAAGTGGGTCATCTGCATGCTGCTGTTGGGGGGAAAAGTCTCCACCTCGCCAGTCATGGGGTTGAACCGGAAAGGCGTATAGGCCCAGCTCCTCGCCAATGCCCCGTCTATTATGAGCTGAGCCTCCTGTATGTGCCCCGTCTCCTCTCCGTAGATCCCCACGTCCAGGGCGAGAGCCTCGATCCTGACCGATCCCCATACGGTTTCCCCTTCAACTGGCGATGTTATCGATACTACAGGCGCCCTAGAGTCCCCCCCTGGGTTGTCTATCCCGACCCCCAAGGACCGGCTGATCTTGTTGCCAAGCCTGTCGATAGCTACCACAGTGATGTTATGGGGCCCGTCCGGGTAGTCGGTGGTGTTCAGCTGCCACCGGAAGGGGGGAGAGTAATCTGTAAACGTGAGGACGCCATCAAAGTAGAACAGTAGCCTGTCGATCCCTCCATCGTCATCAGCCTGTGGCTCAACATCGATGATGCCGCTCAGGTTCGCGTTCCATGGAGGGACGTAGAGCGATGGGGGCTGCGCATCGTGCTCCGGAGGCATTTCAAAAGTCAACTGCTTGCTGATCGCCCTCTGCCCGATATCATCCCATGATTCGACATAGAAAGAATAGGTTGCCCCTGGCAGGAGCCCGTCCAGCGCCACGTAGTGGTTCTTAGTGGGCGTTGAGTTGCCGCAGGTCGATCCTGGGATCATGGTGGTTCCATAGGTCACCGAGGAGTTGCTGTTTAGATTCGTCTGCCACGTGATAACAGCGGTGTCGCTGTCCACTACTGCGACTGCGGGGCCCTGGGTTATCCTAAGGGGCTCTACTGGACGGCTGAGGTCCTTTGTGAGCTCGTTGTTGCCCTCGTTGAGCTCGGCCACTGCGTTGTAGAAATCTGCGGTGACCGTCACGGTGATGTTGGTATTCTCCGGCCAAACGTAGCCGGCAAACCAGGACGTGTGATTGGCCCCCGGAGCCAACCCCTGAGGCACGGTCTCGAAATAACTCTGGCCGCCGACGAGGAGGCGGACCGCGAAAGAGGAGGCGGCCGTGGCATTGCCTTGGTTGGCGACAGTGAATCCCACCCTCGAGTTATTGGCGTCCCCCACAATTTCGGTGACGATGAGGTCCGGGCGCAGGAACGCGGCGATCGAGATGTTTGCCGAGTGCCAATAGTCGGGGCCAAAGGTCATGGGCTGTCCAGAGGTCTTGATTTGGTAGGAAGGCCAGATCTTCCAAACGCCCGCTTCATCGACGGTGACCGAGGAGCTGAGCGTGATCACGTCATTCGGCTTGAGGGTCTCGCCTGTCCTCGTCGTCCCAAAGTCCCTGTTTGTGCCGTCAGGGTCCCTAGCGGCTGCAAAGATTCCCTTGGGCCCAAGAGTCCCACCCGTCTGGCAGGTGAACGTGAAGGTCACCGTAATGGCGTCTCCTACCTTTGGATTGACCGGGCCCTCTACCCGAAAATCGGTGAGCATGAACATCTGGTCAGGCGAGAAGTCCGGTCCCTTATAATAGAAGAGGAGATGCGCCGATACTGCAGGAAGTGATGCACATACCCAAAGAACTAAAAGAAACATGCCGATCTTCGAGGCGTTTGTTTTTTTACACAAAACAATTGCCCGCCCTAAATTAGAGTATGTATCATAATTTATTTTAAAGTATCTCAATTGGCGTCAAGAAATGTTGGCTCATAAGATGCCTGAGCTTCTATTATCGCTTCACTAACGTTTTTTCCAAGCTAGCAGTGATTGGCTAGACACACCGCCCTCGATCGTTTATGGCTCGACGGAAATGCTGCCGATTTTGATCGTTTCCCCCGTCCGGAACGTCCTATAGTCGTGAGTGCCTTAATTGATGAAGTTGCTGATCTCTTCCATCGATTCTATGAACAGCTTGGTCCCGGAGCCGAGATATACCGATATTTTTGGGTCGACGAAGCAGATGTGGTTGATGTGATCAAAGTGGGCGTGCGAGAGGAACACGGCGCCTACGTCCGGCTCGCGGTACGGCAAGTCTGTGGTGGCCAACTGCTCCTCGGCGTAGAGCCCCGGGATCTTCGGCATGAGCCCGAACTCGAAGTGGTCGCCTAGACCGTTTATCGCCCTCGGCGTAAGGAAGCCGGTAAAGTATTCTGCGCCATAGCCGAAGCTCTGGCCGAAATCGAGGAAGATCTTCGTCCCCCTGTCCTCCACCAGTACCTTGTTCCAGCCGATCTCGTTGACCCCGCCATAAAACCTGATTGAGGTCATCCTGTACGATCCCCCTGCCATTCTGATGTCGCATTGGGCTGCCATCCAAGACTGCAAGGTATGCCCACCAACCGATCTGGACAAGGATTCATGGTTTCAACCGTGGGTGGCGGGTAATAGAAAGATCCGAGATCCCTTTTCTCCAGCATCAGGACCAAGTCGTTGACCGAGCGCAGGACGTAGTCGGGGGCGATCTCTGTTCGCGCCTCGGAGATGTTCCTGTCACCGTATTGGGCGTACGCAGTCAGCATGCCCAACGAGCTTCCCGCCGCTATGTCCCGGGTCAGGCTGTCCCCGACCATGATCGCCTCTCCAGGCGAGGCCCCTAAAGCATCGAGGGCCCTTTCGACAACGTTCGGTTTCGGCTTCATCTCGTCCTTGGATTCGGCCGCGACGACGGCGTCGAAGTAGCTAATAAGCCCCGTCCTTTTTAGGCGCGCGACCGCGTTCGTCGGCGTGGAGTTCGTCGCCACCCCCAACCTGAGGCCCATGCCCTTAAGGGAGGAGAGCGCCTCACGTATACCGGGGTATGGCGAGACCGATTCCAGCTTCACCCTCTCGTAGAGGGAGCAGATCTCCGAGTACCTCGCCTCTTCAAAGAGGCCCTTTTCGGCCATGTACTCAGCGATGTTCGCGTGACCCTCGAATCTCGTGGGATCCCTTGCGAAATACCTGAGGAGTTCTTCCGCGTCACCGCCGAGCGCCTCTGCAACCGCCTTGCAGGCAGCCAGTTTGGCCTCGACGAAATCGAAGAGCGTGTTGTCCATGTCGAAGATAATCGCCTTAATCCCGGCGAACCGCCTTCCCGCGATCTGAAAGCGTGTTTTCGCAGCATCCATCGCCATCTGCGCCCCCTATTCGTTGCCACTCTCGAGGTAGTCGGAGATTGACTTTTGCTTTGCTTGATCGCAGGCGCACTCGCGGAATTCCCATGCGGGGCGCATGGTGTCCTCGCAGGTAGGGCATTCGAGCCCCATCCCCTGGCAGTCAGGGCAGAGCAACAAGCTTCTGCCGCAGTTTGGGCACTGGTAATTTAACGTTGGTAGGCAGTTGACGCCCACGATCTGCCTCCTGCAGAGCGCGCAGTCGCTCACTGTTCGCAAACGCATGTCTCTTTCACAATACCATTACTGGAATTTAAAATATTAAAATCCTAATTATTTAATTCATTTAACTGATTTAACGGATTTTGCGGGCTGATCCTGGTGCTGCTTGGCAGCCCCTTTTCTGAACGGATGGCGTCTGTTTCGTTTCAGCAGGTCGTCAATATGGAGTGATCTTCCCATTACGTGCTGCTTCGATAGGGGCATGCGGATCGCTCGCGATGAGGTTGGCCATCGCTCCCCATCGTTTCTAATTAATTATATTAAACATATTAAATGAGATATATTAAAATATTTTCCGACGGTAGTGTATCAAAAACAATTGGTTTGGGAGATGGAGAGCTTGAACCGATGTATGGTTGATTTCCGCCGCCGATGGCGCTTCATGCCCGGAAGATTACGGAAAGGTAAGAGCAAGAATAGCAACCGGAGAGGCAGGATCTGCCCAGAGCGCAATCTCTGCAGTAGCGGTTGGGAGAGGCTTGTCTGCGGGATCCTCACTTGCAATGGAATCCGTCACCGCCACCGCCCTAGGGAGTACAAGTTGACATTAGAGGGGGGCAGGCAGATCAGTTACACCCCAGATATGGAAATAGGGGATCTGATCGTCGAACCGCACTGTTATCCGGACGGCCCGTTCCTGAGGAAGATGGCAGCGTTTAAGGACCAGCGCCCTGATAAGAAGGTCATCCTAATAACCCCCAACGATGCCCTACCTGAGATCCCAGACGGGATCTTCGCCGAGCAGCTCCCCATAGAATTCTGCAGCTCAACCGAACCATCCGGAAACATCCTTATCCAGGTCATAAAGAGTATGACCAGGAGGAGGGCGGGAGCGTGCCGTACCTGATGACCCAGCGCCACATCCTGATACTCGACTGCACAACAACCCAGGAGCCGTCCGAGGGGAGGCTTCTGAAGGATTATCTCGAGATCTGCAAGCTGTGGAAGCCAAGCAGTGCATCCTCGCTGTATTTCAAGGTGAGGGGCAAGCGGGATTTCTTGAATAAACTCGATACGGACAAGAAGTATGACATCGTGCACATATCGGCACACGGCCTCGCAGAGCGATCGGATGTCATCGTAGGCAACGGCACGACATGGTGGGCGACGCCAGAGGAGATCCAAGAGCGTGCGAGGCTGAGGGCAAGGCTCGTCTTCGTGAATGCTTGCTTGAACAACCGGAAAGCGATGAGGGAGGCGTTCAGCGGGTGCAAATATTTCCTCGCGCCGAATACCTCGGTTAGGTGGGACAAAGCGGCCCTCTTCGCCATTCTCTTCTACCAGCGATACATCATTAAGGGAAGTGAAATGAAAAACGCCTTCGAATATGCGAGGACGAGGTCTGGCGCGGCGACCGACTATCCCGACTATTGGGAGTGACGGGTGATTCTGATATCAGGCGGAGGCGATGGTTTCAATTCCCATTATAAGGGATTAACTTCATGAACGCGGTTCTTAAGGCACTGGTGCGGTCAGGTGCCTTCAGTTCCTTAGAGTTGCAAGAATATCCGTAAATGCCCCGACAGACACAATATCTATATCCTCATGTCTCGCCACCTTGATGAGGTGCTTATCCCCGCTGACCAAATAATCTGCGTGGGCCGCAAGGGCACATTCTATAAATTTGTTGTCTGCCGGATGCTCTTCCACAATATTTACCTTTTTAGTCACCTTAACAAACCTGCATACCTTCAGCACTGCCTCCATCAGGTCTCTTCGGCCCAGTCCTCCGCCCAGGTATGCCTGCTTGAGCTTAGGGTATTCCAGAACCCGGCTTATTTCTCCAACTATTTCTTCGGAGATGAAGATGCGGAGCCTCCGGTCTTCGGCAGCCTTGACCACCTCTGCAGGCTTTCCGCCCCAGATGAGGGCGGAGACCCAGACGTTTGTGTCCAGGACCACTTTAGGCTCTCGCTTCCTCGATGAAGGCGTTTATGTCTCCCTCCGAAAGGCCCATCTTCCGCACCCTGTCCCAGACCGATTTCAATGACTCTTCAAAAGACCGGTCAACAATCTTCTTCAGCACTATTGTGTCGTCTATTGCTATTGCCAAGACCTTCTCCCCCTTCCTTAGGCTTGCAGCCCGGCGCACATTTGCTGGGATGACTATTTGCCCCTTGGAGGAAACTTTGGTTGTTGACGCCTCTACCATCTTCTCACCAGCGGTAAATAGTAAGAACTTTCTTACATATAACCATATCATTGGTAGTCATTCCAATGATTAGCTGTGCATTTTCTCGCTTTGAGTGCGGCAGCAACATCAAAAATATGAAAATGGCAGATCGTACTGGGTCAGAACCTAGAAGGTGGTGGACCGGACGGGATTTGAACCCGTGGCCTCCCGCACCTTGGTGCGGAGGGCTCCGGCCGCTCTCCCGCATTGCCAAGCGGGCGCTCTGCCAGTCTGAGCTACCGGCCCCCTTCAGAGCAATTATCCGCCTCTGTTTTAAAAACCTTATTGAGGCGCGCGGACGGCGCTTCCAGACGTCATTCCATCTTGGAGAGCATCCTCTCCACGGCTTCCTTGTACGAAGCCCAGTCGGCCTTCCTCGCTATGGTGAACTTCTGCCGCCTCGCCCACTTGCCCCCTTTGTCGTACCACATGTAGAGCATTACCTTCTTCCTTCCGTTCTCATCCCCGAGTACGACTGCGGTCCACCAGCCGCCCTTCTTCGAGATTGTGGCGTAGTCAATGACCTTTATCCTCTCGTCGACTGGCAGCTTCTCTGTTGGGGCCTCTGTCGATGACAATTGGATCACCCACTCACATTGATCTGGATCGACTTAAATAGCCTGCTGGAGGGCGCGAACAGTTTAATTGTTCATCCTAGGGGTCTTCCCGTACCCGCACGCTGAGCAGAACTTCTTCCGGACGTTGTACGATTTCTTGCCGCAGCGCCTGCACGGTATGTGGGTTATGCCCCTGTTCCTCTTGCCAAAAGAAGTGGTCCCCTTCATCCGGCTCACCTCGGGGAAGGCGAGACTATCACGACGTTGTCTCCCCTGACGATTATGGCGCCGAGCTTCTTCGGCTCCTTGTCGGGTATCAGCTCCTCGGCCTCGTCCAGCACTAGGTTCAGGTGCTGGTCAAAGCTCTTCATCAGGCCCCGGACTTCCCTGCCTCCCTTAAGCTTCACAAGGACAAACGACCCCAAGGATTCGCTAAGCATCTCGGTTGCGCCAATTTCGCTCATAACAATCACAAGCCGTAAAGGTTATCTAGTGTTTTGGGTTAATGAAAAACATTATTTAAGCCTATCGGAGATCGCTGCAACTTGTTGGTAAAGAAGAGGCACCCGCTCAGCTCAAGGGACCTGAAGAGTCTCTTCGAGGAGACCGCGAAGGTCGTCCCCGCACTCCTGATGCAGATCGACAGGAAGAAGGGGGTGGAGCTCGTGGAGCTGGAGGACGGCATCAGGATCTACATGCAGGGCGGCAAGCCGATACTGATAAGCGACGGCGGGAAGCTGATGCCTGCACTCTCTGCCTCGGAGGACGTCCTGGATAGCCTCCCGAAAGTGGTCGTGGACATGGGGGCGGTCCCCTTTGTAGCCAACGGCGCGGACGTCATGGCGCCAGGGATAAGGAAGGTCGACGAGGGCGCAAAGGTCGGGGACGTCGTCCTCGTCGTCGACGAGAAGCACTCGAAGGGGCTCGCAGTCGGGGTCCTCCTCATGGAGAGGGAGGAGATCCTGAAGAAGGCCAAGGGGAAGGCGGTCAAGAACGTCCACCATGTGGGCGACGAGATCTGGAAGGGCATGCGCGCGCTCTGATCCTGATCCCCCACGGGCAACTTTTTATGGTTCAGCGGGTTGTCCAGCGCATATGCACTGCGCGCGGCCGTTTTTTATTTGACCCTCAGCCTGTCCCCTATGCTCGGCGCCTGCGCCTCGACGTGGAAGAAGCGCCTCACGGAATCCGCCATGCTCACGCACTTCGACTCCTCCCCGTGGACGACGAGGACCTGCTTCGGCCTCGGCGAGAGGTTGTTCACGAACCTCAAAAGCTGCTTCCTGTCGCTGTGGCCTGAGAAGCCGTCTATTGACTTCACGTCCATCCTGACCTGGATGACGTCCATCTTCCCCTGCGAGTTGCTCAGCGGTATCTCCTTGAGGCCCCTCAGTATCGACCTCCCGAGCGTACCCTCGATCTGGTAGTTTACGAAGACCATGGTGTTGGCGGGGTTCGGGGCGAGGAGCCTGAAGTACTCGAGCGCGGGCCCGCCGGTGAGCATCCCGGACGTCGCCATTATTATGCACGGGCTCCCCTCGGCTATGTCAGGCCTGGCGCTCTTGTCGTCCACGCTGACGAAGTGCTCGGAGAGGAACGGGTTCTCACCCTTGTGGAAGATCCTGTTCTTCAGCTCCCTCGCGAGCTCCTCAGGGTAGGCGGTGTGGATCGCGGTGACCTCCTGGAGCATCCCCTCTATGTAGATCGGGACCTGCGGGATCGCTCCGAGCTTTATGGCCTCGTCGAGGACGAGCATTATCTCCTGAGCCCTCCCCACCGCGAGTATCGGGATGAGGACCTTGCCGCCGCGCCTGATGGTGGAGTTCACGGTCTCGAGGAGCATGTGCTCGGTCTCCTCCCTGCTGGGGACTACGTCGGTAGGCGCCCCGTACGTGCTCTCCATTATCAGCGTCTCGGTCCTGGGGAACGAGGCGGTCGCGGGCTCCAGGAGCCGCGTCTTCGCGTACTTGAAGTCCCCAGTGTAGACTATGTTGTACAGCCCCTCGCCGATGTGGAGGTGGACCATCGCGGATCCGAGGATGTGGCCGGCGTTGTGGAGCGTGAGCCTTATGTCAGGGGAGATGTCGGTGACCTCGCCGTAGTCGAGCGGTATCGTGTGGAGGAGCTCCTTCTTCACCTCCCTCAGTCCGTAGGGGGTTGGCTTCCCTTCCTTGACTGCGACGTCGAGATAGTCCAGCTGCAGGAGCGTCATGAGGCTCTTCGTCGGCCTCGTGCAGTAGACCGGCCCGCCGTAGCCGTACTTGAAGAGGAGGGGGACCAGCCCGCAGTGGTCGAGGTGGGCGTGCGTGACTATCACTGCGTCGAGCTCCTCAATAGCGAACTCGGAGATGTCGAGGCGCGGGAACTCGTCGAACGGGGACTGGGCGCCCGGCCTGACGCCGCAGTCGATCAGTACCTTGCTGTCGAGGGTCTGGACGAGGATCGCCTGCCTCCCGACCTCCCTGAACCCGCCGAGCGCGGAGATCGTTATCCAGGCGTTGTTGTAGATCATCGGGCGGTGTATCCGCCTCCCGACCTTCCTCAAGAAGTCGAGCCTGTACTCGTTCTCCTTCGCCTGGTAGTAGAGTGTCTGCTCGATTATCCTTGACTTCAGCGGCGGGGTCCTTATGATCGTGGGCCTCCACCCGGTGGTTGAGGCGATGTCCCTCAGGGTAGACCCGCCCTTGCCTATGACGAGGCCGGGCTTCTTTGCGAGGATCGTGACCTCGCCTGTGCCCTCGTCGAAGTTCATCTCGGAGATCTCCGCCTCCGGCGGTATGAGATCGGCGATGGCCTTCTTCGCCTCATCAGTCTTCTTCCTAGCCCTCGGGTCAGCCCTCACGATGACGCGCTTCTTTATGTCGCGGACTATCCTCTTTATCGGCTCGCTGTTCTCGAGGAGGAGGTTCGGGTTCTCTGCGTAGATTATTATGAGCGGGCCCTCGAACTCGACCTTCGTCAGCCTGGCCTCTGCAGGGATCTCCCTCTCTATTACCTTCTTTATCTCTCCAAATGTGTCTACAGTAACTGTGCTTGCGTTTGCCATCAGGCGCACTTCCTTGCGGGAGCGTTCAAGCCAAAAGTTTGGATATCTCGGCGTCGGTTAGCTCCCTGATACCTTCTTGCGTGATCGTGATTACGTCTATGCCCTCGCCGCTGCCAGGGTCCCTCTCTATCGAGGCCCTGACCGCCTTCGCTATGACCGGGAGGGCGTCGGCAATTGCGGGGTTCTTCTTCAGCATCGTCTCCACCACGGCGATCGCGTAAGGCGATCCCGAGCCCGTCGCTATGAACTTCTCCTCGGTGAGCGTCCCGAACCAGTCAAGGACGTATATCGAGGGCCCCCTCTCGTCGAAGCCTGCGATTATGAACTGGACGATGTAAGGGTAGTACCTCGAGCTGAAGAGGACGTTGGAGGCGAGGTTCGCCACGGCCTTCGTCGTCACGGGCCCCCTGTTTGTGAGCTTGAGGTTGTTGATGTGGGCCTTCAGGAAGTCCATTATCATCTGGGCGTCTGCGACCAATCCGGCGATCGTCGCCGCCTTTTTGTCGTCGAGCACGAAGAGCTTCCTGCCCCTCTTGTGGGCTACGTAGGTCCCTGCGGTGACGCGCCTGTCCGTCGCGAGGACTACGCCGTCACTGCAGACTATCCCTACCGTAGTGGTCCCGTGCTTTAGCTTCTCGTATAATGCTGATCTGTCTCCGAGCTCTTGTGGCAACAAGCCAAACGCCTCCGCTTAAAGCGAAGAATGAGCGAATTCAATTTAAAGCACATGGAACATCTATTTAAGCATAACCATAGGCAAGAGCGTGGCGCGGGTATCATCAGGCTGGGCTGGGGAAGGCGATCGCGGGGGATTGTTTTTATGCTTGCTTGCATCTAATTAGGTGCAGGCTGAATGAAGATGATGCACATCCATGCGATCAACCTGCCGCGCTTCGTGATCGTCGGGCCGAACGTCTTGCCGTTAATCAAGGACGTCATGTCCAGGCTCAACGTGAGTGGCGACGTGCTGCTCGTCTGCGGCGAGACTTACACGAAGGTCCCGGCAGGCTTCGTGAAGTCCAGCCTCGAGGAGGCGGGGCTCAGGGTCCACACCGTCGAGGTCTGCGATGCATCCGAGGCGAGCGTGAAGCTCGTCCAGGACACCGCCCGGGACACAAGGTCCTCCATGGCTGTCTGCGTCGGGGGAGGGAAGAGCATTGACGTCGCGAAGCTGGCATCGCACCGCGAGGGGATACCCTTCGTCAGCATACCAACGTCAGCCTCGCACGACGGGATAGCCTCGCCGAACGCATCGGTGAAGAACGCGTCAGGCTCGATATCTGTGATGGCGCAGCCCCCGATAGCGCTGCTTGCGGACACTGAGATCATCGCAAGGTCCCCGAGGAGGTTCATAATAAGCGGGTGCGGCGACATCATAGCCAAGTTCACTGCCGTTAGGGACTGGGCCCTCGCCCACAGGCTACGCGGGGATTATTACGGCGAGTACGCCGCGTCGCTCGCCCTCATGTCGGCGGAGCTGGTGACCGAGAACATCGATCTCATTGCCAGGGGGCTCGATGTGGGGGTGAGGGTCGTGATCGAGGCGCTGATAAGCTGCGGTTACTCGATGTGCATCGCGGGCAGCAGCAGGCCCTGCAGTGGCTCGGAGCACCTCTTCAGCCATGCGCTGGAGAAGCTGAATGCCGGGAAGGCGATGCACGGCGAGAGGTGCGGCGTCGGGACGATCATGATGATGTACCTCCACGGCGGGGACTGGAAGGGGGTCAAGGACGTCCTCTGCAAGATAGGGGCGCCGACGACCGCCAGGGGGCTTGGCGTGACCGAGGACCAGCTTATCGATGCGCTGACGATAGCCCACACGATAAGGCCTGACAGGTATACCATACTCGGGGAGAAGGGCATCACGAAGGAGGCGGCCGAGGACCTGGCGCGGATAACCGGAGTCATAAGCTGACCTTTTCAAGGATCGCCCCTTATGGGACGGATCAGCCGAATGGCTCCTCAGGGCCGGGCGGAGTATTATTATTCGTGCTTAGCGAGAGATAGGATGTGAGCTGAATGGTATTGCCAAGGGATGGAGCCAAGGGAAGCGCCGTAAAAGGGAACGGGGGGAGAAAAGAGATCGTCACCCTAGTGGGGGCAGGACAGTCAACTCCGGGCGCCAGGTTCATTGCCTCGAAGCCCCCCGATGTCTGCACTTCGTGCAAGCTGTTCGCAGCATGCATGGCCAAGCTCATCCCCGGAAGGGCTTATGAGGTGACCGAGGTCAGGGATAAGGAGCACTTCTGCCCCCTCTACGAGGGAATGGTCAAGGTTGCCAAGGTCATTGAGGCGCCTGTCGACGTCCTTGTCAAGCCCCAGCATGCCATGGAAGGCGCGATAATAACGATCGAGATCGAGAAGTGCGAGAAGAGGTGCCCGCTCGAGAGGGAGTGCATGCCCGAGTGGGCCGCGGGCAGCCAAAAGGCCAGGGTAAAAGTGGTCTCACTTTTGGAAGACGTCTCGGATCTCGCGGTCTGCGGAAAGAAGTTCAGGAAGGCCAAGGCGCTTATTGTGGGGCCTTAGCCTCTGTGCCCTCAGCGGGCGTCTCTTTAGCAGGCGCCTCAGGCTGCGGCGCGGGCTTCGCCGGCTGCTTGAGGACGTGGGATTCGACGAACTGGACAGTCGCTACGTCCGGGAAGTACTTCGATATCTCCTTCGCGAGGCCCTTCTTGGCGAACTGTATGTCCTCGGCTGTAAATGCCTCCTCCGGCATCTCTATCGTGACCAGGTTTCCCACCATCGAGATTATGAACCTCTCCTTCGGTATCCCGCGGATCCTCCTGTGGATCAGCTCGCGGATCCTCTCTGCCGGCTCCGTGACGACTTTCCTGACGTAGATCTTCGCGGAGAGCTGCTTTCCGGCGAGCGGGTGGTTGAAGTCTATGGTGACCCTGCCGCTTCCGACGCTCCTTATGGTCGCTAGCTGCCCCCCGACCTCTATCCTTGCGCCTGGCTTTGGCGTGATCCCCTGCTTCGTCAGCTCCCTCGCTGGGACTATCCTCACCTTCGTGCCGTCGCGCTCCCCGAATGCCTTCTCTGGGGCGAGATCGATCTCCTTCTCCTGACCCTCCTCGGCGCCCACGAGGGCTTCGTCTATGCCCTTGAGCATCCACCCCTGGCCCACGGCGACGAGGCGGGGCTCATAGGACTGATCCGGGCTGTAGGCGTTCGCTGCCTTAGCCTCGTTCTCGATTGTGACGTCAAAAACCTCTCCAGTGTCCTTGACCTTCAGCACGTAATCGACCAGTATGAAGTCTCCATTATTGATCGGCATCGATGATGCACCACATGCGCTAACAAACAGACGGCTCCTCTTTAAAATCTTTTCCTCTGGCGCGCTATTGCTGGAATCCGCAAGGATAAAATAGAGGCGTTTGAGTGAGGGGAGCGGGGAATGGCGTTGTCAAGCGAGATCGAGATCAAGGCGAAGATCGACGGCGTGAAGGACTTCGAGCGGAGGATCGTCGAGCTTGGCGGCATGTTCCTTATGGAGCTTGAGCAGCTGGATATCTACTACCGACACCCCTGCAGGGACATGAAGGCCTCGGACGAGGCGATAAGGGTGAGGTGCGAGGGGGCGACCGCTGTTCTGACGTACAAGGGGAAGAAGGAGGGGGGCGGCGTGAAGGTGAGGGAGGAGATCGAGGTGGGCCTGAGCAGCTTCGAGGGAGGGAGGGCGATACTCGAGAGGCTCGGCTTCAGGGAGGCAGCGTCCGTCTTCAAGGACAGGAAGATCTTCAGCCTTAGCATCAAAGGGATCGAGTTCGAGATAGCGCTGGATGCCGTGAAGGGGCTCGGGAACTATATCGAGATCGAGGCAAAGTCCGACGTCGGATCAGACGGGATCGAAAAGGAGAAGGTCGAAGGGCTGCTGATGGAGATAGCCGATGCCCTGAACATCGAAGAGGGGAAGATGACGACGAAGTCTTACTTGGAGCTCCTCGAGGAGGAGAGCTCCTCCTGAAGGGAGACGAGGTAAAGCTGGAGGATGGCGGTCCTCCTCGAGCCGATCCGCCTGGCGGTCTCCGTGTAGAGGAGCGGGGCGAGCTTTATGAGCTTCTCGCTGATGTGTTCTGCGACCCTCTCGGCAGGGAGGCCCTTCTCGCAGTTCTGCTGGATGGTGCGGTAGATGCCGATGGCGCCCATAGCATCGAGGCGGTCAGCGTCGGCGAGCACCTTCCCCTCGAGGGTCTCTGCAGCCCTCCCTGAGGAGAAGCTGTGAGAGGATATCGCAGAGTGCACCCTCGCGCAGAAGGTAGGGCTGAAGCCCATCGAGGCGAGGGTTTCCTTCGCGTATTCAGCTCCGGCTAGGGCGTGGTCTTTTGCCCCCCTCGCGGCATCGTGGAAGAGGGCGGCAGCGTCGAGCACATCCAGGTCGGCCCCCTCGGAGGCGCCGATTGATCTGCAGAGCGAACGGACGCGCTCGACGTGCTCCCAGCCGTGCGCCCCGAACTCGCTGAACGCGGACCTGCAGAGCCTCTCGATCTCCGGGAGCCTCTCCCTGTACAGGGGACGGTCACACCCTTCCGAGCCTTGCATCCGCCTTCCCCTCCCCGATCTCAATTATGGCGTAGGACCCCTTGAAGGCCGGGCCGGGGTTCACGACGAGGGTACTGCCGATGACCTCGGTCCCTGCTGCTTCGTGTATATGGCCGCATTGGGCAACAAGCGGCGATGCTTCAGATATGAGCCTCCCGAGCTTTTTGCTCCCGACGTGCCAGCCGATCCTTGTCCTGTCGACCACCTGGCCGTAAGGGGGGTTGTGGACGAGGAGCATTAGGGCGCCGCGGGAATCGCGCGAGCAAGAAGGAATTGCTGAGGCTACCGAAGAGACGAGCTCGTCCTCGCTCACCTCGAAGAGCGTGCTGAACGGCGTCGGGGTCGACCCGCCTGCGCCAGCGACTGCCAAATCGTCGATTGAGGAGCACGAAGCCTCGACGCACTTTCCGGCCGACCGCACGCCTCGCCTGCTTTCGGGCGGGTCGCAGTTGCCGAGGACGTAGAAGAACGGCACGCCAGCGCCCTCGACCTCGGCGAGGACCCTCTCGACCTCCGACGCGTCGCCGAAGTGCGAGATGTCCCCCGATATTGTGATCGCGTCGAGGGAGAGGGGCAGGGCAGATGCCAGGATTTCCTTGAGGCTCGAGACCTTGGCATGGATGTCAGAGATAGCGAGTATCCTCTTCACCATTTGGGGCACCACAGATTTTTAAGACAGCATAGAATTATGATCCTTGATTTTTAAGGGTGTTGCCTGTGTGCCTAGCGGTTCCGGGGAAGATCATTAGGATCGATGGAGAGATGGCAGAGGTCGAGATCGGCGGTATCAGGAGGGAGGCCTCCCTTTCGCTCATCCAGAGGGAGGGGCTGAAGGAGGGGGAGTACGTCCTGATCCACACGGGCTTCGCGATAGCCAAGATAGATGAGGGGGAGGCGAGGAGCATCCTCGAGACGTGGAGGGAAATCCTCGCTGCTGAGAGGGCGGACTGAGAGGTTTTAGAGCTGAGGGATCGCCCCTTGTTTGTCGGTTTCAGGGACAGGGAACTGGTCAGGAGGGCAGCCTCGGAGATCGCAAAGCGTGCTGGCTCGAGAGGTTTCCGGATCATGCATGTGTGCGGGACGCACGAGTGGTCGATAACTCACTTCGGGCTGAGGGAGATGCTCCCTGCAAACGTGAAGGTCGTGGCTGGGCCCGGGTGCCCCGTTTGCGTGACGCCGGGGGCCGAGATAGACGCGGTGGCTGAGCTCGCTGCCAGGCGTAAGGCGGTCGTGACGACGTTCGGTGACGTGCTCAGGGTGCCTGGCGCGAGGTCTTCGCTGGCGGAGGCGAAGGCGGCAGGTGGGGACGTGAGGGTAGTCTACAGCGTCACTGATGCCGTCCAGATGGCGCGCGCCGAGCCCGACAAGGAGTTCGTCCACTTCTCGATCGGCTTCGAGACGACTGCGCCAATGTCCGCTGTCGAGTTGATAAAGGGTCCGCCGAAGAACTTCAGCATCTACTCGTCCCACAAGCTCATACCGCCTGCCATGGAGTTCCTCCTCGGCTCAGGGGCAGGCATCGATGGATTCATCTGCCCGGGGCACGTCTCGACGATAATAGGGGCGAGGGCTTACGAGCCGATCGCCTCGAAGTACGGGAAGCCGATGGTAATCTCTGGCTTCGAGCCGCTCGACGTCATCTCGGGGATTCTCAACATCGTCACACAGGTCGTCAGCGGCAGGGCGGCTGTCGATAACGAGTACACGAGGGCTGTGAGGGTGGAGGGGAACGAGATAGCGATGGGGGCAATCAGCAAGGTATTCGAGCCGTGCGACAGCTTCTGGAGGGGGATCGGGGCGATCAGAGGGTCGGGGATGAGGGTGAGGGGAGTCTACCGGGAACACGACGCCTGCGCGAGGCACGGGATCGAAGGAGGGGCGGACGAGGGCATGCCGGAGGGTTGCGGCTGCGGCGACGTGCTCGTCGGCAGGATGGAGCCGGAGGGGTGCCCGCTCTTCGGAAAGTCATGCACGCCTGCGCGCCCTGTAGGGCCGTGCATGGTCAGCTCTGAGGGGACGTGCGCGATAGCTTTCAAGTACAGGAAGGTGCGTTGAGGGCGGGAAAAAAAGGACTGGTGGGGGCGAGTTGCCCCTGCACGCCGATCAGAAGTCCTTCAGCAACGGCAGGGCTGCCTTAAGCCCTTCGCCTGCGGCTGCGCCGTATCCTAGCTCGCTTAAGGATGCCTCGACCGCGGAGACGGTCGTCAGGACCTCTCTGGGGGTCACGACGCCCATGTTACCAACCCTGAATATTGAGTCCTTGAGCTGGCCGAAGCCGCCCGCGACGACTACGCCGTACTTCTTCCTGAGCTTCTCCCTCAGATCCTTGGCGGAGATTCCCTGTGGCATGTTGATCGCGACGACGACGGTCGACCTGCAGCTCTCGTCGGCGAAGAACTGGAGGCCCATGCCCCTGAACGCCGAGTAGTAGGCAGCCGCAGCCTTCTTGTGCCTGCCTATCCAGGTCTCGACTCCGGTCTCGAGTATCATCTTCAGGGCCTCGTCGAGGGCGAAGAAGAGGCTCACCGCGGGGGTGAAAGGCGTCTCCATCTTCTCGTCCCTGAACTTCTTGCATTTCGCCAGGCTGAAGTACTCGCTCCTTGGCTTTGACCTCTCTATCATCCTCCAGGCATCCTTGCTGACCGAGATCAGCGCGAGGCCCGGCGGGGTCGCGAGGCACTTCTGCGATGCGGTGATGCAGACGTCGATCCCCCACCTGTCCACAGGCAGGTCGTCGCCGCCGAGCACGGAGATCGCGTCGACTATGAAGAGGGCGCCTTTCTCCTTTGCAGCCTTGCCTATGCCCTCGAGCTCCCTCACGGTCGTCCCTGTCGAGGTCTCGTTGTATATCGCCGCCACTGCCTTGATCCCACTCTCCTTCGAGAGGGCTTCCCTGACCATCTCGGCGGTCGGCGCCTTGCCCATCCCGACCTTGATCTCGACGACGTTCGCGCCGTAGGTCCTGAAGGCCTCGGCGAAGCGCTCGCCGAATGTCCCAGCCACCGGGACGAGTATCTTCTCGCCCGGGAGGAGGATGTTGCTGGCGGCGCACTCGACGCCCCCCGTCCCGGAGGACGTGAGCACGAACAAGTCGTTCTCGGTCTGGAAGACCTTCTTCGCGTTGTCCAGGATCCTCGAATGGAGTTCGTGGAACTCTGGCCCACGGTGGTTTATCATAGGCCTGCACATGGCGGCAGTAACCCTAGCCGGGACGTTCGTCGGTCCCGGGAGCATGATGAGCTGAGGCAGACTCATAGTAATGAACCCCACAGAGATATCAAAGGAAGTTATTATATATGTTTCTGCAGGTGCAAAATCGGAGGGCGTGCGCTGTGGCGATAGTCACTCTCACTACGGACTTCAGCGGCCACTACACAGGGATCATGGCGGGGGTGGTGAAGGGGATCGCGCCTTCTGCCGAGGTCTTCACAATAACGGACCAGGTGGAGCCGTTCGACATAAAGGGAGGGGCATTCGTGCTCCTATCGTCGTACAAGCATTTCCCCAGGGGGACGGTCCACGCCGCGGTCGTCGACCCAGGCGTCGGGACCGACCGGCGGGCGGTAGCGATCAGGACGAGGGGCTACTGGTTCGTTGGTCCGGACAACGGCATACTCTCGCCGGCTGCAGAGGAGGACGGGATAATTGAGGCGTTCGAGCTGCCCCGCCAAGGCGCGAACGTCTCGAGGACTTTCGAAGGGAGGGACGTCTTCGCCCCTGCGGCCGGCACTATAGCGGCGGGCGCTGCCCCTGCTCCGGGGTGGAGGTCGGCAGGTGGGATCCAGAGGCTCGAGTTCTGGAAGTCGGTCGGGTGCGAGTTCGTCAGGTGCGAGGTCGTCTTCGTTGACCGGTTCGGCAACCTGACTCTCAGCCTGAGGGAAGGCGACACCGAGCTTGAGGGGGAGCTTCTTGTACAGGTGGGCGGGAGGTCTTTCCGGGCCAGGAGGGCCGGGACATACTCGGAGATAGGCGACGGGCTGGGGGTCGTGCTCGGGAGCGAGGGGTTCTACGAGCTGGCAGTAAGGGGCGGTAGCGCGAAGGAGCTGACCGGCGCCGCCAGCGGGAGCCCGATCTCCTTGGCGAGGGGATAGACTGCAACCCTTTTATCCAATGCCAGAGAATAGTCGATCAGCTGATGGGGAATGGAGCTGAAGGGATAATGAGGGGGCTTTTGATAGGCAGGTACCAGCCCTTCCACAAGGGGCACCTCGAGGTAATAAAGAACATACTGAAGGAGGTCGACGACCTCATCATAGGGATAGGGAGTGCGCAGATAAGCCACACCCTAGACAACCCCTTCACCGCCGGTGAGAGGATGACGATGATCTCGGGCGCCCTCAGGGACGAGGGCATAGCGGACAGGTGCTACTACATCATCCCCATCCCGGACCTCTGGAACAACGCGCTCTGGGTGAACCACGTGAGGTCGCTGACGCCACCCTTTGACGTCGCCTACACGGGCAACCCGCTCGCCCAGCGCCTCTTCAGGGAGGGAGGGGTGGAGGTCAGGGTCCCCCCTCTCTTCGACAGGGCGATGTTCTCGGGGACCGAGATAAGGAGGAGGATGCTCAGGAGGGAGGAGTGGGAGACTTTGGTCCCCCGTGCAACGATAAGGCTCATAGCCGCCATCAGGGGGGTCGAGAGGCTCCGCGACATATCGAAGAGCGAGAAGATCACTTACCTTGAGCCAGGCGACAGCTCGCCCTGATCCTCTTTCCTTCGAAAGCGACCCCCTCTTCGCGGAGGAGATGGACCTTCGCCTCAGGGTCGCCGCCGAATTCTCCGGGCGATAGGTCCGACTTCACGACACGGTGGCACGGGACGGCGTAGACGAACGGGTTTTTCGCCATGACGCTGCCGACGGCCCGCCAGGCGCGGTGTCTCCCCACCGACCTCGCGACGTCGCCGTACGAGGCTACCTTCCCCCTCGGTATGCGCCTTACGGATTCCAGCACTGCCCTCGCGAATGGGGTCAAGCCGTCGAAGGATAAAGGGAGGGCGAGGTTGGGGTCGCTCCCGGCTGCCAAGATCGCGTGGGCCAGCTCCTTACCCTTTTCAGGCGGCCCTTCTGTGAAGGATGCCGCGCCCCTCCCCCTTGCTGCAGCGACGGCCGCCCCGCGCGCCGATCCCTCGTCCGCTAGCGGGAGCGAGTTCGCCCAGATCCGCCCCCCGGCGTCGTAGGCGACGGCGACCCACCTCCCGCCGACCTCGCACGATGAGATGTAGAGCCCCTTCTCTCGCTTGGGTGCCATAAGAATCGCCGAATACCTATTTATTGTGAGGGCGAGATAAGGTTTGGCAGTGGGACCACCTTGGTGATGGTTGACGGCGCCTATGGCGAGGGCGGCGGGCAGATCCTAAGGGGGGCGGTCGCGCTCTCATGCGTCACCGGGAAGTCGGTGACGGTCTTCAATATAAGGGGGAGGCGGCCAAAGCCAGGGATACAGCCGCAGCATCTCATGGGGATAGAGGCGGCAGCCGCCATCTCAGGGGCAGAGGTGGAGGGCGCCGAGATTGAAAGCCTGGATCTCACTTTCAGGCCGAGGGAGCTCAGGGGAGGGGGACGCACTTTCGACATCAAGACAGCCGGGAGCGTGACCCTCGTCGCCCAGACGATAATTCCGCCTTTGGCTTTCGCCGACAGGCCCTCTGAAGTCAGGATCATCGGCGGCACAGACGTCCCCTGGAGCCCCCCAGCAGACTACTTCAGGCACGTGTTCATCCCGGCCATCCGGGCATTCGGGGTCGATGCGTCGATGGAGGTGAAGAGGCGGGGGCACTACCCGAGGGGGGGCGGGGAGGTGGTCCTTCGCGTCTCCCCAGTGAGGGCTCTCTCGCCAGTCAGGTCGATCGAGAGGGCGATGGTCCAGGCGGTGAGGGGGGTATCGTTCTGCACGAACCTCCCGAGCCACGTCGCGTCGAGGCAGGCCGCCTCAGCCGAACGGATCCTGAAGGCGGGGGGCTATGCAAACGTGAGGATAGCGTCCGAGGCGCTGTCAGAGGCGGGTGGCAGCCCCGGGAGCGGGATTACGCTCTGGGCAGAGACGGGCGGGACCTTCAGGGTGGGGGCGGACGCGATGGGAGCGAGGGAGAAGAGGGCCGAGGAGGTGGGCGCTGAGGCAGCCAACAAGCTCATCGGGGAGCTCCAGAGCGGGATGGCGTGCGACAGGCACCTGGCCGACATGATCATAATCTACATGGCTCTGGCCGAGGGCAACTCCGAGGTCGGGGTCTCGTCACTTACGATGCACGCGAGGACGATGATTTGGCTCACTAAGCTCTTCACCGGGGCGCAGTGGGCTGAGGGCGCGACAGCTGGGGCAGCGACAATCGCCGCGAAGGGTGCGGGGGTAAGGAACCGGTCTCTCTAGGCGGGGTAGAGCTCCTTCAGCGCCCCTTCGACCTCCGAAATGAACGAGCCGAGGCCGTCCCCCGTGAGGGCCGAGAGGGCTTTCCGCTTGCCGAAGAGCGATTCGGCCCGCGCTATCTGGGACTGATCCGCGGCGTCCGCCTTGTTGAAGAAGACGAGGAAAGGTATCTGGGGGAAGGATTCCCTGACGCCGTCGTACAGCGCCTTCTGCCGGTCTATCGTGAATGCGTTCGCCTCCGAGACGTCGACGATGAACGCCACTACGCTCGAGAGCTTGGAGAGGGCGGTTATCGCGAGCAGCTCGGTCTTGTTCATCCTCTCGATGGGCCTGTCGAGGAGCCCAGGGGTGTCGACCATCTGCACGGTCATCCCGCCGATCTTCGCGTGGCCCACAATGACGGCCTGGGTCGTGAAGGGATAGACCCTCGTCTCTGGCTTTGCGGAAGAGATGGCCCTCACGATCGTGGACTTCCCGACGCCAGGGTACCCAGCCAGGACCACGGTCGGCACCGCCGGGTCCGCGGCCGGGAGGTCTTTCATCCTCTCCCTCAGCTTCGCGACCGTCTCGAGGTCCGCTGCCGCCCCCCTCACTATCGAGGCCATCCTGCCTATGAACGCCCTCCTTGCTGATGCAGCGTCCTTAGGGTTCTTCGGCCTCCTCAGCCTGGAGAGCGAGGATCGCGCGGCCTCGCGTATGATCCTGGCCGACCTGCTGAGCCTGCCGAGAGCCGCCTTCGCCTCGGCTATGCCGACAAGTACCTCGAGGACGTCCATGTAGAAGGGGTGCAGGTTGTCGATCGTCGGGACGGTCTTGACGAGGGACTCAAGGTAGCCTGCGGACGCCTTCTCGGCAGCCCTTATCCTGGCGGCCTCCCTCTTCTTGGCCTTTATTATGGCCGGTACCCGGTCGGAGAGCTCGACCTCCTCCCTCTCGGCGTCTCTCACGGCCTTAGAGATTATCTCCTCTGCATTGAGCACTGTAGGCATCGTCTCAAACGGTTGCTTCAAATTAAACCACCATCCCTTTCTCAGGCGCCCCCTTCTTCCACAGGACTTCGGACCCCCTCCTGATCGCCCTCACCCTGTGGTACGGGATCACGGCCTCGCCTCCCCCCTCCGGCGACGCTTCGTCCCTAACTATGAGGGCGCGCGGGGCTATGTCCAATATATCCTCCCCCTTAATCACCCTTCGGTCGCCTGGGGCCCCCCTGTGCAGTATCTCGATCTCGCACGATTCGAGCCCGCCTGGGGAGCTGCCAGACCACTTCAGCCCGTTCAGGATCTCCCTTATCGTCCTCAACCGGAGCACCACCGATCCAGAGGCACCTGTCCTCGTTTACGCTCGCCGGCTTAATAAGGGATTGATATCCGGGCCTCTTGAGGCGGACACAATAAGCTTATTTAATCCATTCATTATCCTTTCAATGTTGAGGGGGTTTTGATTTGCCCGAGGCTCAGTTCGGCTATCCAGCTTCAGGTGCCACGACCGTTGGCATCGTGTTCAAGGAAGGCGTCGTCCTCGCGTCAGAGAAGAGGGTCTCTTACGGCTATTCGATTATGACGAAGTCAGGCAAGAAGGTCTTCCCCATAAACGACAGGATCGGGGTCGCCTTCGCGGGGCTGATCTCGGACGCCCAGGCCGTCCTGAGGAGGATGGATGCCGAGAGCAGGCTGTACGAGCTCGACTACCACATGGGCATGAGCGTGAGGTCGACCGCGAAGCTATTGGCGAATATCCTTTATTCCCAGAGGGGCTTCCCTGTCTTCACGGAGACGATGGTCGGCGGCAGGGACGAGTCAGGGCCGAAGCTATTCATACTCGACCCGCTCGGGTCGATGATCGAGGACAAGTATGCGGCGCTCGGCAGCGGGGGGTCGCTCGCGATCAGCGTCATCGAGCAGGGCTACTCCGAAGAGATGTCCGCAAAGGAGGCGAAGGAGCTGGCGGTGAAGGCTATAAGGGCAGCCATCTCGAGGGACATCGCCTCCGGCGACGGGATCGACGTTCTCCTGATTACGAAGGAAGGCGCGAAAGAGGAAGCCTTCGCGGCCAAGTGAACTTGAAAGCGGATGGTCCTTTTGCCTGAGATTCTTGGGGCGCTGCGCTCCCAAGGGTACCACATAGTCGGGAAGCACTCCGCAGTGAAGACCTGCCACTGGGCGAAGGAGGCGCTGACGGGGGGCGAGATGTGCTACAAGGGGAAGTTCTATGGGATAAGCAGCCACAGGTGCATCCAGATGAGCCCTGCGGTCGCCCACTGCACGAACATGTGCGCCTACTGCTGGAGGCTCCTTCCGAGCGAGCACGGGATAGAGTGGGACGGGTCGAGGATCCTGTCCGAGGACAGCCCCGAGGAGATCGCGGAGGGGGCGGTGAGGGCGCACAGGAGGGCGCTCAACGGCTTCAAGGGGCACCCCAACGTCTCGCTCGAGAGGTTCGAGGAATCGAGGTCCCCGAGGCACGTGGCGATAAGCCTCAGCGGGGAGCCCACGGCCTACTCTGGCCTCGACGGGCTGATAGGGGAGTTTCAAAGGAGGGGGCTGACAACTTTCCTGGTCTCGAACGGGACGAACCCGGCAGCCCTGGGGGCGATCAGGGAGCCCACGCAGCTCTACATCTCGCTCAGCGCCCCGTCAGAGGAGCTGTACAGGCGTGTCTGCAGACCAACTGCGCCGGGGAGCTGGGGGAGGCTCATTGAATCGATCTCGATGCTGCCGAGCTTCAGCTGTCCGACGGTCATCAGGCTCACCGCCGTGAAGGGGCTGAACATGGAGGATCCGGAGGGCTACTCGAGGATAATAATGAGGGGTAGCCCGTCTTACGTGGAGGTCAAGGCGTACATGCACGTTGGCTTCTCCACGACGAGGCTCGGGTTCGGCGCGATGCCCTCCCACGCGGAGGTGATGGGCTTCGCCGGCGAGCTGGCGGATCTAACGGGCTACGAGATCGTCGGCGACGTCCCCATAAGCAGGGTAGCCCTCCTGAGCCGGATAGGCAAGCCTAAAAGGGTAAGTTGATCCCATTTAATGCCGGGTGCGTTTGATGCCATCAAGGTTCGACGGGCAGATAGCCGAGGTCGATGCCGCCCTCCGTGCTAAGGACGAGGCGCGGGAGAAGATCATTTCTTTCTCGAGGGAGATAATCAGGAGGTCCGGGAGCGCGGTCCTCTCGATGCACAAGGGGGACGGCGCCGGGGCTGCGGCATCGCTCGAGGCCGCGGGGGCTGCGCTCGCCGCGGCGGTCGGGGCCTGCAGGGGGCAGCCAGAGTTCATGTACACGGGTCCCTTGCCGCAGGCTTTCCAGGAGTACGCAGAGGCGAGGATACTGGAGGCGATGATGAAGGACGCGAGGATCCCGTCACCGAGCGAGCTGGGCGTGCCTGTGGAGCCCTACGCGACGGGGCTGGCGGACGCGGCCGGCGAGATGAGGAGGGTCGCGCTAGACTCGTTGAGGAAGGACGACTTCGGCGGGGCAGAGCGGGCCATGGCGATAATGGAGGAGGCTTATGTCGGGCTGAAGAGCCTCGACTACCCGAGGGCGGTGGTCCCGAACCTGAAGCGGAAAGTCGACGTGATCAGGAGGCTGGTCGAGGAGACTAGGGGCGACGTCACGCTTGCGCACCAGGGAAGGCTCATAAGGGAGAGCCTCGCTAACGCCCGCCCCGAGGGGGATCGGAGATAGGGGACTGGAGGGGGCTGGGCATGAAGATCAGGATCAAGGAAGTCTTGGAGAAGGCTGAGGCTGACTTCGAGGCCGCGTGGCTGGAGACCGGCAGGCTCGTCGGGGGAAAGGGAGCGTACAGGCAGGGGAGAAGGGGATCGACCCACCTCCTCATCGAGACCGGAAACAAGCTCAGGGAGATTTACCTCGACCTCGGGTTCGACGAGGTGGTCAACCCGATGGTGGTCGATGAGGCGGACATATACAGGCAGTACGGGAACGAGGCGCCGGCCATACTCGACAGGTGCTATTACCTGGCGGCTCTCCCGAGGCCGGACATAGGGATAAGCTCAGAGAAGGTCGAGATGATAAAGGCCATCGGAGCCCCTGCGGACGAGGGGGCGCTCTCGAAGCTGAGGGAGGTCTTCCACGACTACAAGAAGGGGCGGGTTGATGGCGACGACCTCGTGGAGAAGATCTCCGAGGGGCTGGGCATAGGCGATGCCCTGGCGCTGAAGATCCTCAACAGCGTCTTCCCAGAGCTTCGCAGGCTCGAGCCGGAGCCGACGAAGCTCCTCCTCAGGTCGCACATGACAAGCGCATGGTTCCTCACCTGCGCAGCGGTCCAGCACAAGCTCGAGATGCCGGTGAAGCTCTTCTCGGTCGGCCTTAGGGCGCGGCGGGAGCAGCAGGAGGACGCGACCCACCTCAGGTTCCACCACGCGGCGTCCTCGGTGCTGATGGACGAGGAGGCGTCAGTGGGGGACGGGAAGGCGATAACAGAGGAGGTTCTGAAGAGGCTGGGGTTCAAGGAAGTAAGGTGCGAGCCGAAGAAGGTGACGGCGAAGTACTACGCGCCCGGGACTGAGCACGAGGTCTTCGCCAAGTCGGAAACTGGCTGGGTCGAGCTGATGGATTTCGGGCTGTACAGCCCGATCGCGCTCGCGAAGTACGGCATCGAATTCCCGGTGCTGAACATAGGGATCGGCGTCGAGAGAATCGCCTCGCTCCTCTACGGATACAGGGACATCAGGGAGATGTCGTACCCCCAGTTCTACGGGGAGTGGGTGGTCTCGGACGCTGCCCTCGCCAGGCAGATAAGGTTCATTGAGGAGCCTGCGACGGAGGACGGGAGGGCGATCGAGGCGGCAATCGTCAAAGCCGTGGAGGCGAACAGGGACGCCCCTAGCCCCTGCGAGTTCCTCGCGTACGAAGGTGCGGCCGGAGGGAGGAGGGTCAGGGTGAAGGTATTCGAGCCGGACCCGAATGTGAGGCTAGTCGGGCCCGCTGCCTTCAACGAGGTAATGGTCTACAACTCGAACATACTCGGCATCCCCGAGAGGGGCATGGAGGGGGCGCAGCTGGTCAAGGAGGCGAGGGAGAAGGGGATCAGGACCGGCATAAGGTACCTCGACGCCATTGCGAAGATGGCGGCGGCGAGGGTCGAGAGGGACGGGGCAGTCGAGGTCAGGACCAGGATGGCGAAGCTCCCGAGCGACGTCAACATCAGGATATCCGAGGTTGGGACGAGGTATGTGTCCTGCAGGCAGGGGAAGATCGACCTCCGCGGGCCGACTTTCGTCGGAGTCCGCTCCGAGATCGTCGGCTGAGGCGTGGGCGGAAGGAAATCCTCCGCCTCGAACGTTCGACGAGGGCAAGGCGAGGGAGGCGCAGAGGCGCATCGCCAGGATGGTGAGGCTCTCCTCCGAGCCCCTTGAGGTCAGGACGGTATGCGGGATCGACGTGTCGTACAGGGGATCGGCCGGGGTAGGCGCGGCAGTCACGCTCTCTTTCCCTGACCTGGAGCCAGTCGAGGAGAGGGTTGTCTTCGGGAGGGCGAGGGTCCCTTATGTCCCGACCTTCCTGGCGTTCAGGGAGATGGGGTTCTACCATGCGCTATTCTCGAGGCTTGATGTAAAGCCGTCGGTCTTCCTTATCGACGGGCACGGCATCTGCCACCCGGAGTTCGCTGGCGCCGCCTCGCACTTCGGAGTGACCTTCGGGGTGCCTTCCATCGGCATAGCGAAGGGGCTCCCCAGGATGGCAGGGATCTCGCGGCAGGGTGGCGACGTGCTCATACGGGGGAGGGCTGTCGCGCGCGAGGTGAGGAGGGAAGGGGGCTCGGCTAGGCCCCTCTACGTGAGCCCAGGCCACCTGGTGGACCTGGAGGGCGCGGTCGCGATAGTCGAAAAGTCCTTCAAGGGTCACAGGTCACCAGAGCCTTTATTTCTGGCTGACAGAATCTCTAGGGAAGCAGTGTCTAGAGGAGGTTGACAGGCATGGGATCGGGCAACGGCGTCGAGAGCGAGCTCTGGTTTGCGCTTTTCCAGATATTCAAGATGGGCGGGCACACAAGGCAGGTGACCCTCGGGACCGAAGATTTTGGCAAGGTCTGCGGGACCTCCCAACAGACGGCCTCGCGGAGGCTAATCCAGCTGGCCGATAAGGGGCTGATAGCGAGGGAGCTTACGCCGAAGGGGCAGGCCGTTGCGATCACCGAGAAGGGCCTTATGGCTCTGAAGGAGGTCTACGGGGCCCTGAAGACTGGGCTCGAGCCGACGACGCATGTCATCTTCCTTAACGGGACGGTCTTCTCCGGTTTCGGCGAGGGCGCCTATTACGTCACCAAAGGAGGTTACAGGGATCAGTTCGCCGAGAAGGTCGGGTTCACCCCATACCCAGGGACGCTGAACCTGAGGCTCAGGTCTCTCGCAGACGTCAACGCGAGAAAGCAGCTCGAGGCGCTGGCAGGGATCGTCGTGAAGGGCTTTGTAAACGGCGAGAGGGCTTACGGCGATGTGAAGTGCTTCAAGGTCCTCATAAATGACGAGAAGGAGGGGGCGATACTGATGATACACAGGACCCACTACGGCCCGGACGTCATCGAGGTGATCGCAGACGAGAGCCTCAGGAAGAGGTTCGGCCTCAAGGACGGCGACCTCGTACAGCTGAAGGCGATCATCGCCTGACCTTATGTTCTGAGTTGCTGCCGGACGAGTTGATCATGGACCTTATCTTCGAGGAGCTGAGGTCGCCGTACTTCCCTAGCCTCACCACCGTGGCTTCCCCCTTTGCCTTGACGATCTCCTCGAGGTCGTTCTGGTCATAGCCGAGGGCGATTATGTCTGGCTTCACCTCGCGGATCACCAGCTCAGTGTCGAAGTCCACCCCGCCGAGTATCGCCCTGTCGACCGGCTTGAGCGCCTCAACGAGGGCGCGCCTGTCCTCCTCCTTCATGACGGGGGGCCTGCCCTTCCTCCTCATTATTGTCGAGTCCCTGGCCACTACGACGACGAGCTCTGCGCCTTCCCCGCCGAGCTTCTTAGCCTCCTCCAGGTAGCGGAGGTGGCCGTAGTGGAGCAGGTCGAAGCAGCCGGCAGCCAAGACTCGCTTTCCCATCAGCAATCACGTCCCCAATATCCAATGACACCCGAAGCGGCGACACTATCCCTTCAACGACCATTCATATTTAAGCCATCCCAAGCCTCTCATGGCGTCAATGAGGCCCTCGGAGTAGGCTATGCAGACGAGGGCAGTGACGTAGTCACCCTTCTCCATGTAGTGCTTGCTGTCGCCCAGGTATATCCTCGATAGGGAGATCGTTTCCTCGAGCTTCTTTCTCAGGCAAGAGTCTTCCGGGGGGCTCACCTCCATGGATCTGAAGACTGATTCGGTCAGCGCGATGTACTTCCGCAGCTTCTCCCTTGCCTCGTCCTCGAACATCACATGTTCCTCCTCAGCAGCTCCTCGTCAGCGCCGGCGAACAGTGAGAGGGCCTCCGCCTCGAGGAAGTGGAGCTTGCCGGGCACGACGACGCAGTGGGGGGGCGGGCCGTAGTCCCTTGCGGCGAGCTCTCCGGCGGTGCCTGCGACGGTGAGCTGCTGGGGGCCGCCCGCGCGGGCCAGGACGGCCACGAGCGCCCCCTCTCCGAAGATCCCTCCCATCAGCCTGCGCTCCGCATCGAGGAGGAGGCGCAACCCTTCCCCTGCGCTCATGAATCGCCCCTCCTCAGCCCTTAGGTCGAGGAAGAATAGCGTGTGTAGCCCGGCGGCCTTGTTCAGCCTGAGCGCATCGTAAGGTGCGTCCGATGGGTTGTCAGGGAACGTGATCGTGGCAGATTTCCCGAACTTGTAGTTCTGGAGGCCGAGGGCGCCGGGCGCCACTGAGATTATCGAGGGGGCGTTCAAGACCTCAACGCGGATGCCCCTCTTCATTGCTCTGATCCTCAGGTCGACATGGGTCGTCGCCACGAATGGGTCCCCCGCCACGAGGAACGCGACGTCCTTGGAGGATGCCGCGGAGAGGATGATCGATCCGTCCTCTACGGCGCTTCTCCCGAGCGCGATCACCCGTTTCCCGATCATGTCTTCGAGTGAGCGGAGGCTGAAGCCCGGCAGCAAGCTCGTGTACCCCTCGAGGAAGACCTCGTCTGCAGCCCTCGCCTTCTCGAGGGCGTGGATGCTCATCCCCTTCTCGCTATAGAGGCCGAGACCTATGAATGCGATTGATCCCGTGGTTATCACCAAGGGAATATTGAGGACAAAATGTATAAATTACTGTTCATTAGAACGGAAAGAGACGGGCCTGTAGCTCAGTACGGTAGAGCGGTGGGCTCTTAACCCATTGGCCAAGGGTTCAAATCCCTTCAGGCCCGCCATCATCATCCATATTTTATGGGGCGTTTTCAAAAAAACTATACCTTGAGTTCGCAGAGGCGCTTAGTCAGTTCATCAAAAATAAGGCGCTTTTTTTCAGGACTCAGGTGAAAACTGACTTTACAAATCATTTGTTCGGATATTGTGAATATGTAATTTAGTTTTATGACGCTATCCTTTATTGCGCCCTCGCTCTTGGAGATCGGTATTCCTTTCATATTGAGGTTGCTAGTTATTCCGGCTACCACTACATTCCCAAACTCCTGAAATAGTACGACAGCAGGCCTAGACTTGATTTCTGAGGTGTCAGTAAATTGCACTCTCGCGATTACTACATCGCCTGGTCTAAGCATTTTCCCAAGCCTCGTCTTCTTCGTTGTCCCATAGTTCTCTCATTTTTTCCTGCTGTATTTTATGGAGAAAATCATCGTACTGAGTTTCTTTTCTGTTCCCCTTAGCCGCCTCTATCAACTCTGAAATCACTTCATTGTAGGTCTGTCTCGGGTATTTTTTAATGGCTTTTAGTTTCCTAACCACAGACTTCTTTAGCTGTATTGTGGTCACGTCTTTCATTATTTATCGCCTATAGCGGATACATAATTTATTATATATAAGATTATTTTACAACACTTTCTTGATGTTCACAATGATCATTAATGCAATGTGCTTTGGTGGACATAAGGAGCTGCTGGGTTTTTTATCATGGAATATTTTCCAGAATATCCCAAAAAAAGGAGCGGCCCAACTTTCTAAATTTTACCTTTATCGATTGGTTATTTACAAAAATCAGCCATTAATTGGCTTAGATGAGCAGAAAACCAACCCCTCAGATGTTATTAGTGATCAGCCGACGGATATTGCAAGGAGTTCCCAGCACAAGCTTTCTAGGTGGGCGATTATTAACGGAATGATTCGGAGCAGTTGGGAGGATTACAGAGTGCTTGGCTTGGTCATGTTTTGGTACTTGCACCCAATTCAATTCAAATCTCTTCAGATCCGTTATCTAAACTTACAATTCTTAAAGAAAAAAAGGGAGGTGGAAATTGGACACTAGTCCAAAAACTCCACTAGCTCATCCACTATCCTCTTCTCGTCGAAATTAGGCATATCGAAGCCTGCGCCAATAATCTTTGGAATTTGTACGCCGGCCTCCTTTATCATGCATGTAAGTTCTTCTATGAAAACGCCTGGTTTTGTTGTTGTCGGGTAGTTGGTAAGCTGCGCGTCTGGGATTTTTGGCGCCCCACCCCATTCGGCGCTTGTCCCAGAGAACTTTACGCCACAAGATGGGCTTCCGTCGAGGCCTATTATGACTACCTTAAATCCTTCCTTGGTGTACTCGCATATTTGATCAACTATTGGTTGCAGCAATCTACGGCAGTGAGATCTATAGCCAGGAGTGTCATATTGCTCCCTTACATACCACCACCGTCTGGTGCCAGCGAATGTGGTTTCCGGACACGGCAACTGGAGTATTCCATAGTTCTTTGAATGTAGAATTTCTATTATCGGTTTTATCATTGCTGGAAAGAAAGCAAAGCCATTGACTTTGGCATTCTGGTTTAGCAGACAATGGGCAACTATCGCAATTTTTTTGGACCGCTTATCGTTCATCAGCACCATTGTAATCACTCCTAGATTTTTTTAATCACTCCTTAAATGCCTTAGCCAACACCACTTTAAAGATCAGCGAAAATACTACTGCAGGGTACCAAGTGATGCCTCCTGGGAAGGGCATCGGTCCAGCGTAAGCTATCTGTCCCGTTGGGAATGCGATAATATAGCAGATAATCCATGTAAGGAGTAAAGAGACATAAGCAGATTTGCTCCAGCCTCCAGCGTACCACGGACCGGACGGACCGGCTGTATAGAAGTCTTTCAGCAGGTCATAAGATTTCCTTCTAGTCACCCAGAAATGCCCAAACATGATTCCAGCTATAGGACCCAACAGGATACCGTAGTTGGATGCCCACGTTGTGATATAGTCCACATATGCAGGGCCGCTCTCGACCGCCCACCATGGAGCACCAAAGAATGCGATTACACCCGCTACAACTACTGCTAGTTTCCATCGCATCTTGAAGATGTCCATGAGAAGGTCTATCAATGGAGGCGAGTTTGCTGTCACATCAGTTGACCAGGGTGCAAGGAAGGCAAAAAGTAACCCAATCCCTACAGCCAATGCGCCAGGCGCAAAGCGCAGGATTATATCTTGAGGTAATATTGTCTGGGTCAAGACTACAGCGGCATAGCCTAGGGCTGTGCCGACTACTTGGCCTATAACTATGCCGAGTATCAAGCCTGTAGTAAGTGCATGGGGTTTCTTGGGGTTTATGCCCCTCGAAAGGTCAGAGATGTTTAAGGCCATTGGTGCCCACCAGTTTGTCTGAACTGCCAAATAGATCAAGAAGGGCAGGCTAAAGTAGCCAGCTGTGCTGACGAACATGTTTGGTATATTGGGAGCGAACTCAGGAGTCCCTGCTAAGAACCATACGAGCCAAATGAAGTACAGCAGCATCAGCGGTCCTCCGAAGTCAGCCACCCGCCCGATTCCTTTAAGCCCCCGCCTCATCACAAGTATGAAAGAGCCGACATAGAAGAGCAGAGCGATAGGCAGATACCTTATGGCAAGAGGCGTTACATCTGAAGTCGGCGTCCCAATGCCTGCTAGAAAGATCATCATTAAGGCTAAAGATCCTGCGTATGCTTCTATGCCAAACCACACTATTCCTGCTGCGCCCCTTAAAACCACAGGGACTTTTGCACCTATGAAGCCAAAGGAGGGTCTAAGTTGAACTGCATAAGGTATAGCATACCTAACTCCAACGACGCCATTTAAGTACATCACAACGACGCATGCGAGGTTCCCAACAAGGGCGCCAACTAGGGCTTGCCATATGTCGAGACCCAAAGAATAGCCAATGGGTCCAAGAAAAAACATGGGTATACATGTGTTCATGCTGAACATCATGAAGGTAAAGGTCAAGGAATTGTATTTACGTTCAGAAGAGGGTACTGGCAAAAGATCAGGATTTTCTTTATAGCCTTGTGGAGTAATGGGTTTTTCCTCTGACAAAGAGGAACACCTAATGTGTACATATAGTTAATCCGTTTAATAACTCTTAGGATCAAGTAGAAGGAGGTAGATAGGGTGCATTCCACAATGATTCAAGGTAACATCAGTGCTAGCCGGTTGAGCATTCAGCGAAGCATCTGCGCACCTCATCGAGTATATCAGTGAGCACGATGGACCTAAAGCCTGGCTTCGAAATGTTTTATTATATTTATTCGCTAATGGAAATCCATTGCAGAGGCAACTCGATATACCACGGAGGTGCGAGGCAGGTGGGCAGGGTCGGCGGTTTTGAGGGCTTGAGGGTGATGGACCTGAGGGGGTATGCAAAGTGTGTTTCCATCAACCTGATCCTCATGCTGGTGGTCTTCTACGTGGTCCTGAACAGCATCGGCTACGCCTGGACGGGGCAGCTCTACCCAGAGGGGAGCGGCTTCAGGCTTGACTTCCTCACTGGAGGGCTCGAGAACCAGATCCCCCTTGTGCCGGAGTTCGTACTCTTCTACGTCTACCTCTTCTACCCTTTTGCGTTGATCACGATGCTGTTCTTCGGGTTTGTCGAGTGCAGGCGTGGGCACGCGCTCGGCCTTGCGCTAGTTTTCATTAACGCGATCGCTCTCGTCGTCTACGTGGCGCTCCCTGTCTCGACTTATTGGTGGCGCCAAGAGTACCTTGGGGGGCAACTCGCGACTGGCTTCTGGGCCGATCAAGTCTACTCAATATGGTCCAGCGATACGTCATTCAACTGCTTCCCGTCTCTCCATGCAGCAGTCTCGACAATATGCTTCTACGCTTGGCACCGCTACAGGGTTGCAGACCCCACATTTGCCAAGCGATTATCGGAGGCAGCTGCGCTGTTCGTCGCCTTCGGGGTGATACTCTCGACCCTTTTCATAAAGCAGCATTACGTGGCAGACGAGATCGCCGGGATAATTCTCGCGCTGCTCGTCGGCAGGATCACATTCCGCAAGCTATGGGACGGGGATGACCCTAAACTGAATGAGACGCGTGAGGTCTGATTCTAGAGGGATTAAAAAAAGTGAAGGAGGGTCACTCGACTGGCGGCATCAGCTTTACCTCGAGGCCCTTGTTCTTGCGGTGGTAGCGCATAGCGAAGTAGAACACGACGCCGATCAGGATGTACGATATCATAAGGTACCAGCCGTCGATCGTCATTGCCATTATAGACCAGTAGACGCAGAAGCCTGAACCGAAGACGCCGAGCGCGCCGACCAGAAGCCCGAGGGGCGCCTTGTAAGGCCTCTTCCACTCGGGGTGAGAGAGCCGCAGCTTTATGAAAGATAGCGTTGAGCCCAAGTACACGACGGCGATCGCGAGGCCCATGATAACAAAGAGCGTGGCGATCCAGTAGCTGCCTGAGAATACGATGCATGGGACGACGCCGAGGAAGACGAAGAAGTTGGCTATGTGCGGGACCCTGTACTTGTTGAGGCGCCCAAAGAACCTAGGGAACAGGTTCGCGTCTCCCAACGCGAAGTACAGTCTGCTTAGCGCAAGCCAGAAGCCGTCAACGCAAGTCAAGGCGCACGCGAGGCCTCCCAAGACTATCCCGACCCAACCTATCTGCGCCCAGAGGGTCGGGCCGTTGACGAAGTATATTATCTCGGCAGGCACGTTTGCTGTCTCTATGAGGTACTCGTAAGGAGCGACCCCTGCCATCGCGGTCAGGGTGACCAAGTAGACCAGCCCAGCCGTGAGGATCGAGCCAACCACTGGCAAGTATATCTTCTTTGTCGGGAATTTTGATTCTTCAGACATGTGCGCGACTGTCTCGAAGCCGAAGTACATTGTGACCATGACGCCAGCCGCCACCATGAAGCCCTCTATTCCGTTCGGCATGTAGTCGCTGAAGTACGCCAGGCTGAATTTTGGCGAGAGGAAGAGGTCGAAGCCGTTCCAGACGAGCCCTGTGATGAATAGGAGCCAGAATAGGCCGAACTGTATCGCGGCGCTCAGCTCCACCTTGAAGAAGTTGATGACGGCATAGAGGACGGCGAATCCAACCCCTGCGAGGATGAGAGCGCCCTCTTCGCTGGGGATTATCCCTGCGTACTGGAGTATCCAGATTGTCGCGAGTATGTTGAAGGCTATGACGGCATAGTAGCAGATCGCTTGGCTCCACATGAATATGAAGGAAATGCTCGAACCGAAGGAATGACCTATGAAGTTGTACGAGCCTCCCGCGTACGGAAGCATCGATGTCATCTCAGAATAACAGAGGGCCACAGGGATCATGAGCAGAGCTGTGACTGCGAAGGCGAGTGAAAGCGATGGACCGGTGAGAGAATACCACCATTGAGCCATAACGAGCCACGGCCCGAGGATGGTAGCGCTCGCCAGGGCCCAGATGTAGGCCAGGCGGACGGTCTTCCTCAGACCGGACACCGATATGACTTCACCTGATTTATCTGCAGTTGCCATAAAAATCTCCTTAGAGAGGAGAGATGGTGGCTTTAAATATATATAGATTGCTAACATGGGGAATTTTAGATGAATTAATTAAAGGACTTTTTTTATAATGGTTTTTTAATTGAGTTTTTATTGCGGGCAGCGGCATTTTATTGAAGTGTACATAAGATTACATTTATTCATTGAAGAATACAAGGGACTTATATTAAAAAGTTATATCATGGCTGAATGACAGTTGGGTGGGAAATTATCACACCTTGTTCTGGGAGGGCTTGAGAAGAGTTCTTGTGGAGCTCGGAGTTTTAAAGAGATGTCGAGATTGATGATTCTCCCCGAGTGATGACAACGATTATATATTGTAAGTTTGAGATTGTTGCCGGAGTCTCATGAAATATGCCAGCACAAGATAGAAAGCTCCTCCGAGTCAACTTGAGCGACGGGAGCATGAAGGTAGAGTCGATAGACAGCGACCTTATCAACAAGTACATCGGTGGGAAAGGCCTTGCAGCGCACTATGCCTACAAGGAGATCAGAGGCGGGGTGGATCCGCTCTCGCCCGAGAACAAGCTGTTCATATTCAACGGCATACTAACGGGGATATACCCCGGATTCACCCGGTATGTTGTTGCTTCGAAATCCCCCGCGACAGGGATATGGTGCGATGCCTATTCTGGGGGGAGGTTCGGCCAGGAGCTGGCAAGGACCGGCTTCATGGGGATCATAATCGAGGGTAAGGCGCCCACCCCAAGCATGATAAGGATAGACGGCGAGTCGATGACGATCGAGGGCAGCGGCATCTTGGATGGGAAAAACGCTTATGAGAGGTGCGCAACCCTGAAGCCACTTTCCGCGATGGTGATAGGTCCAGCTGGCAGGAAGATGGTCAAGTTCGCTTGCATAATGAACGATATGGACGGGCCTGGCAGGGCAGGCGTGATCGGGAGGGGTGGGCTGGGCGCAGTGATGGGCTCGAAGAACCTTGACGCCGTCGCAATACGGGGGAGGCTAAGGGACCGCGACCTCATAAGGCAGGAGGTTTCGAAGGACGTGAGCGCCACTTACCTCAAGGCGATCAAATACCTCAGAGATTATGTAGTTAAGGGGATCGACCTCGGCGGCAATCTCCCCGCGGTTGAGATGAGCGCGGGGGCTAAGGTCCTACCTGTGAACAACTTTATGGCGGGGGTCGTCGAGGGGTGGGAGAGGCTCGCGGTGCCAGAGATCAGGAGAAACACCATAAAACACCACACATGCCCCCTATGCCCGCTCGCTTGCGGCGTCCACGTGAAGGCAGACGGAGAGGAGGTCGACAGGATCGAATACGAGACCGTGGCCCTCAACGGTTTCAACTGCGGGCACACGGATCTGCGGAAGGTGGTCCGCATATGCCGCCTCTGCAACGAGCTGGGGCTTGACACGATGAGCGCGGGCGTGGTCGCCTCTTTCGCGATGGAGTGCACCGAGAAGGGGATCTACGATTTTGGAGTGAGGTTTGGGGATTACGAGGGGCATCTAAGACTCATAAAGAAGATAGCTGAGCGGGAGGGGGTGGGCGACCTGCTCGCCGAGGGATCAAAGAGGGCGTCGGAGACCGTGAAGGCACCGGAGTTGGCACTGCAGGTCAAGGGGCTTGAGTTCCCAGGCTACGACCCGAGGGGGGTCGTCGGCATGGGGCTCGCTTACGCAACGGCGGATCGTGGGGCAGACCACCTCAGGGCGTGGACGATCACTGCAGAGCTCAAAGACCCGTTCACGATGCGCGGGAAGGCGGAGCTGACGAAGTACCTCCAGGACAGGAACGCTGCGCTCTGGACGCTGATATGCTGCGACAACATCCCTGCTAACACGACCGGGAACCCCGAGGAGTGGGTCGATCTATGCCTCGAGATGCTCAAGACGGTTGGAATTGAGGTTGACAAGGCGGGATTCATGCGGACTGGCGAGAGGATCTACAACCTAACCCGCCTCTTCAGCGTCAGAGAAGGGATCTCGAGGAAGGACGACTGCCTGCCCGCAAAGATGCACGACGGGAGACCGGACACAAAATGGAAGATCGAGAGGGGAGACTTCGAGAGGCTCCTGGACGCATACTACGAGCTGAGAGGGTGGGGGAAGGACGGCATTCCAACCGCCGATAAGCTGAAAGAGCTCGGCATCCCTTGAGGGGGCATTATGGTTGGCAAAGCTGCTCATTCACGGGCACGCAGTACCGGCTCGCCTCAGCAAAGAGGGCATGGAAATCGAGCCCAAAGAGGGGGACATCGAAGGCCTCCTCCTCGAAGCTGTTGAGGAGGCTGCTGAGCTGAGAGAGGTCCTCATCAAAGACGGGAGGCTGAGGACGGACATCACGATTCTAGTAAACGGCAGGCATTGCATGTTCCTCGAGGGGCTTAAGACGAAGGTCCTGAAAGGCGACATCGTCGAGGTCCTCCTTCCGATGATAGGCGGGTAACAGGGCGCTAAAAATTTTTTAGTTAAGAATATTCGACTCGCAAGAAAGCCTCATTTTTTAAACGAATAAATTACATTTATCACTGGGTTATATAACAAATTTTTTATAACCTTTTAGCCATTTTACTGTAAGGTGCTCATATGACAGAAGTTGATAGGACACAAACAGGGCCTGATCCACGCGTCTACGAACACCTGGCTGCGATAGTCGGATCCCGCTATGCGAGCATGAGCGAGGACGTCCGATATACTTACTCGGAGGACTTTTTGACATTCGAGAAGCCAGGAAGGGCGGACTATGTGGTCATGCCAAAAACAACAGAAGAGGTCCAAGCTATAATGCGCCTCGCCAACCGCCAGAGGATACCAGTGGTGCCGTGGGCCTCAAACCTCAGCATCGGTAGCTTAGCAACGCCCTTGGACGGCGGAATAGTCATTGACCTCAAGAGGATGAACCGCGTCTTAGAGGTCAATGAGGACGACCTCTACTTCATCGTTGAGGGTGGAGCTACCTCCGCCGATGTCGTGGGCTACATGAATAGGCACTACCCAGGCTACAGGGTGCCAGTGACGTTTGCGCCGCCATCATGCGGCTACGTGGCGTCTTCACTGCTTTACGGGATGACCGACCTATCGATGGCCTATGGGGACGCGAGCTTCTTCATAAATGCCTTTGAGGCCGTTCTGCCAACCGGCGAGGTCATACACACAGGGTCGCGGATGGCGTCGCCCTATTGGAGCCACCATTCGGCGCTCCCAGACTTTGGCTTGAACGGGCTTTTCATCGGCTGGACCGGCACAAGCGGCGTCATAACGAAGGCCGGGATTAAGCTCTTCGTGAGGAGACCCTACAGAACCGACTACTTTATGGACGCGGACACAGTGGAGCGCGGCTTCAAGGTACAGCGGATGTGCGCCAGGACAGGCGTCGTCGACGATATCGCATCAAACAACTGGGGCTGGGGAAGGGTGGAGGCTGGAGAGAGCCTACCGTTCTCTGAGGGCCGCAGGCAAGGAGAGCCAGAGCTGAGCTCTTGGATCGCATTGAGTGGCAACACGGTCAAGGAGATCGAGGCAAAGGAGGAATTGATCAAGGACATAGTCTCTAAAGGCGGGGCCCAACTCACGCTCTTCGAGGAAGGGATCAAGAACTTCTGCAAGGGGGACCAGATAAAGTTCTTCAAGTACCTCCCGATGCAGCTCTCGAATGACATTAGTGGCGCAAGGGGAGGGAGGGCGCAATGGGTAGGGGGTTTCTGCCCACCATCCATGAACGCTCCCATCTACAGGGCCGTCGAGAAGGTCTACGACAAGTGGGGCTACACCGCTGAGGGGCAACCAATCCAGGCGTACAATAGGTTCATGGACCACGGCCATGAGGGCATCATCAGGTACAACATATTCGGGAGCAAGGACGACACGCCAGAGACAGTCGAGAGGCACAGGGCATGCCTAAGGGAGATCGCCCAGACGATGCGGGACCACGGAACGATCCTCTACAAGGCGCCGCCCGTATTCGCGAGGATGAACTGGGAGCGGACGAACCCCGCGGCAATGGACATAATTAGGACATTGAAGAAGAGGATCGACCCCAACGGCATAATGAACCCGGGGCAGATGGACATTTAGGAGGAGATTGAGATGTCGAATGTATATCCAAAGTCATTCAAGCATATTGAGGACAGGCTGAAGGCATACAAAATCCCCCAGCAGTGCATCCACTGCGGGACATGTAGGACGTACTACCAGTCGAAGTTCTGGAACCCGGTCTGCCCGAGCGGGCAGTGGAAGCTCTTCGACCCGTACTACCTTAGCGGAAAGATGCAGCTCGCGATGGGGCTCATCAAGGGCAGGATAAAGTGGTCCAAGGAGATCGCTAACCCCTTCTTCGAGTGCACGCTCTGCGGCAACTGCTCCGAGCAGTGCCACGTCGTCGAGACTGACGGGAGGCGCCCGATCTATGAACTTGCGCTTCCGCTGCTGGAGGCGGTAAGGGCTGACGCTGTCGCGAACGGCTTCGGGCCAGATGTCCAGCGCAAGTACTGCGAGGCGATAGTCGAGAAGCACAACCCGTACAATGAGCCCCACGAGAAGAGGACTGCGTGGCTAAAGGAGGCGCTCGGGGAGGACGCATTCTCCAAGAGCCCTGACTACGTGCTATTCCTGGGCTGCACATCATCCTATAGGCAGAAGAACATAGCGCTCGCTACTGCGAAGATATTCCAGAAGCTTGGGCTGAAATTCACTGTCATGGACGACGAGTACTGCTGTGGATCCCCAATCCTGAGGACGGGCAGATGGGAACCGGTTGCAGACCTTGCGAAGCACAACTTTGAGGAGGTCAGGAAGACAGGCGCCAAGACGGTGGTCACATCTTGCCCCGGCTGCTTCAAGGTCTGGGCGCACGACTACGCGAAGGAGAACTACGGCGACGTACTAGGCATAGAGCACGACTTCAAAGTCCTGCACACGACCGAGCTCCTATCGGCTCTGCTCAAGGAGGGCAAGCTGAAGTTCGGCAAGCCGATCAATGCTAAGGTCACTTTCCATGACCCATGCCACATGGGCAGGAACTTGGGGGAAAAGGCGCTCTACGATCCACCAAGGGAGATCCTGAAGGCGATCCCTGGCGTGGAGTTCGTCGAGATGGAGAGGGTCAAGAACGTGGCCTGGTGCTGTGGCTCTGGCGGGGGCGTGAAGGCTGCGTTCCCGGAGTTTGCGATCTGGACCGGGAAGGAGCGTGTGAACGAAGCGCTCTCGACCGGCGCGTCAGTCCTCGCGAGCACATGCCCGTTCTGCCAGCGGAACCTTGACGACAGCGCCAAGGCTATGGCGACCAATATGGACGTGACAGACGTCGTAGAGATGGTGGAGAAGGCCCTCTAGGGCCCCCACTCCCATACTTTTTTAGAGTGCCAATTAGATCAGCAATAGGGGTTTTGATTGATGGATTCAAGAGAGAGGGTAAAGGAAGCCCTGAATTTCAATGAGGTCGACTTCGTCCCAGTGATACCGCCTTTCCAAGGTTTTTGGGCGCTGATGGCAGCAGGTTACAAAATCTCAGAGACCTTCAGGGAGCCGATGAAAGGGGCTCACGCCCAGATGGCGATGCTCGAGAAGGCGCCCTTCGACGGCTTCGAGGTGATCTGGGACTGGCTCTCGCCGGTTGAGGCTTGCGGGTGCAAAGTCAACGTCCCGGACGACGGCAACCCGATAACGATGGAGAGGGTCGTGAAAACTATTGATGACGCAGAGAAGCTCCAGATCCCGGATATAGGGAAGCATGCTAGATCGGTGAGCGACTTCGAGGTTGCGAGAACACTCGTCGACAAGTACGGCAAAAGCCACTACACGTATGCGACGCTCGCGTTGCCATTCACTCTCGCAGGGGAGCTGAGGGGGGTCGAGGCGTTAATGCTGGACATCCTGAAGAAGCCGCAGCTGGTCCACAGGCTGCTGGACTTCTCCTCAAAAGTCCTGCTGGAGTACGCGAAGGCGGTGAAGGAGACTGGCGTGGATGCCATATTCTGGTGCGACCCGACGGCATCTGCGGATCTCATATCAGCGAGGCACTTCAAGGCTTTCGCGGTCCCTTACATCAAGGGGCTAGTGGCGAAGACAAAGGAGATGGGGCTCGGGGCTTTCCTCCACATCTGCGGGAATACGACGGACAGGCTTGATTCGATACTAGAGATCTCGCCGGACCTGATGAGCGTTGACACAAAGGTAGACCTTGCGAATGCGAAGATCCTCGACAAGAGGGTTGCCCTCATGGGGAACGTCAACACTTCCAACCTCCTCCTGAAGAAGCCCACCGAAATAATAGCTGAGGCTAAGGAGTGCATCTCGAAGGCCGGGAGGATCGGGTACGCCCTGGGGGCAGGATGCGACATCCCAATCGGCTCCCCTCTGGAGAATGTGAGGGCGCTATGGGATGCCCCGAGGCAGTGAGCGCGCCCTTAAAGGGCGCCACTTCATCCTTTTTTTAGTCCACCTAATCCCCTGATCGGCATTCGCCAATATGGTGGAAGCATCCTCTCTTTGCTCGGCGCCGTTTGCATCAACGGCGTCGGGAGGGCGAACTACTTGTTCCCGTCCAGCCCTATGACCTGGCTCATCTGCCAGCCTGCCGTTCTCGCCATCGGCCTTCCCGAGGCGGTAAGCGCCAGTGCGATAACCATCTCGTCTTCTTTTGGGGCGTCCGGCACGCTTATGGTCATGGTATCGAAGTGGGAAACCACCCATATCGCCCTCTTAAAGACTATTGGCAAGTCGATCTGCGTGCCTGGCCCGCCCATCTTGCAGGTGGACGGTATTATGGCCTTGCAGTAATCAACCCCTCCAAGGGCTTTCCTGACGGGGGCGCCGAACTTCGGGTGGATTATCGCATGCGGGTGCTCGATCTCCCCGGCAGGGCCGACTATGGCGCCCTTGCCATAGCCCTCGATTCTCTCTTTTGCGTCTTCCTGGCTGACGCCGAGCGCCTTGAGTGCCCTGCCGACAAGGATGCCTGCAAGCTGCTCGCCGTAGTCGAAGAACGGGCTCAGGTCTTCGACGTACCTTCCTGCATACGGATTCCTGATCACTGCTATCGCAGCGCCCTTCACTGCTGGCTGCGCCAGCTTCTTGTCTCCCTCAACCAGCGTCTCCTCCACGATTGTCACAATTTTGCGGATAGGGAACTCCATTGCCATTTGATCCCCTCACAGATATTATGCAGAGATAGTATTTGGGGTTATGGAATGCCGGGGCGCTGAGGGCGTGCGCCATCTGATCAGCGCTCCGGAGCGCCAAGCGATACTCTCAATCCCGCATAGTGGGAATTTCAGCTCAAATATGCTTAACGGCCAACCCCGCTCGTGCGGGGCAGCCCAATGAATCGACGCAAATTACAGCAGGATGAGCACGACCAATCCGACGGCAAGGCAGTAGAAGCCGAAGAGGAATAGGCGCTCCGAGAGGAGGGCTTTTTTCAGGAGGGCGATCGCCAAGTACCCAACTGCTGCTGAGACGATTACGCCGACGACAGATTCCATCAGGAGGCCGGCACTGACCACCTCCCCTGCCTTCATTGCCGACGCGCCGATGAGGGCGGGAATGGAGAGGAGCATCGAGAACTTGAAGGCGTCCTCCTTCTTGATGCCGAAGAGGAGCGCAGACGAGATGGTGGCTCCGCTCCTCGATATGCCTGGCGCGACTGCGATGCCCTGGAAGATCCCGATTATGGCGGCTCCAGTCGCACCAAGCTGCTTTTTGCCTTTGCCCAGTTTGGTAAGGAACAACAGCACTGCACTTACGAGGAGGCCTAAAGCCACCGATCTGCCAGTTACGAAGATGCCTTCATATCGGCCGATCAAGAGGCCTATCGCAGCCGTGGGGATCGACGCGATGACGATGTACACTGCAGTCATGAAGTCCGGATTCAGCCTGCTCGGCTCAAGCAAGGACTTCAGGATAGTCCAGATCTCCTTCCTGAAGAAGAGGGCGACAGCAATGAGCGTTCCCAGGTGGAGGACGATGTCGAACGCCACTGGGACTTCGATCCCCATAAGTTTCTGCGCTATGAGGAGGTGCCCCGAGCTGGAGATAGGGAGCCATTCGGTTATTCCTTGGAGGGCTGCCAGGAGAGCCGCCTGTATCAAGTCCATTTGCGGGGGCCACCTTCCTTAATGCGATTCCTCCGGCGGGGGTCGCTTCTGGGAGTACATCATCAATCGCCACATGAATGGACGACTAGGACGAGGCAACTTGCGTTGTTGACCACGGTGTTGGCGACACTCCCCATGAGGAGCTCCCTTATCCGGCTCTTGCCTTTGGCGCCGATTACGATCAGGTCTGCAGATTCCTCCTGAGCGATCTTCGTTATCCTGACGCCCGGGTTCCCGACCGAGAAGTCGATCTTGATCTTCGGCTCTATGCCGCACGATCTTGCCAGCGAGGCGGCTTCGGCGAGTATCTGCCGGCCTGCTTCCTCGAGCTGTTTCGAGGCTATCGGCATTCCGCTCAGCTCTGAGGTCACAGGCATCGCTACAACATGCAGGAGCGTAAGGTCTGCAGAGAAGAGCTTTGCGAATGTGCAGGCCCATTCGATCTCGTGCTTCATGTAATCGGAGCCGTCAACAGGGGCGAGGATCCTTTTAATTTCCATGGTTGAATCCTACGGCGGGCGCTCAATTAAAGCCTTTGGCGGCGCGCCATTAATGGCACATCGGTGGAAAAGGCGGTGCTGCCTCCCCTGTCTAACCGAAGCTTGTGAAAGGGAGGGCAGGCGCTATTATTGATGGGTCGTCGATCGCTGCCTTCAGTTCCTCGCTGGATTTGAACGGTCTACCCCTGATGATCGCAGCAGCCCTCCTTGAGCCGAGGCCTGGCATGGCCTTGAGCTCCCTCATCCCGAGGCGGTTGATCATGATGGGCACGGGGATGGCGCCGACGGATCTTGGACCATGCGAGACCACGACGAGGTCGTAGAACGAGCCCCGCTCTAGGGGGCGGGGGACGCCGACGAGTATTGGGTATGAGCCGACCTGCCTGCACCAGGTCATGTTCCCCTCAACGAGCTCTGCCCTCGTTTCCCGCAGCACTGTCCACGTCGGGACAACCCGCTTGATCATAGGAAGGTCGACCTCTTCCCTCATCCTTGCCTTGTGGCGTGCGAAAAGGCCTTTGTGTTTCCTTACGAGATAATCGCCTGATGACTCCATCCTCGTCGACGGCATCACCATGACCTGGCGGAGGTTTATACGCCTGACGAGCAGGCCGCGTGACAATACATCTTTCATGAACTCGAGGTTGATCTCGAAGGTTGCCTTCGTCTCGCCGGGGAGGCCATAAACGAAGTTGATGCCTGGCAGGAGGCGAGGCATTCCGTTCTCGCCCCTTTCCCTCCCGACCCTGTTTATTATCTCGACCGCCTTCATCGCGCCTTCATAGTCGACCTTGAGGTTGTTCTTCATGACGACCGATTCGTCCACGGATTCCACCCCCATGGCAGCTACGTCTCCAGGGGTGTCAAGCGCGGCTATTTCCTTAAGCGCGGCCTCAGCCTCATCGGGGTAGGTGCTGATCGTCGCCGGGTTCACGTTGTCGATGTGCAAGACGCGCAAGCGCGGTGCCGCGCGCCTGACGGCGGAGAGGAGTCGCCTTAGCGCTGACGGGTTCGGCCGCGGGAGTGCTATCTCGCGATCAGCCGTCCCGTAGATTAGGAGGTCGGGCTGCCTTCCCAGCCTGAAGTTGAGGACGCCTGCGGAGTGAAGCGCCGCCATCTCCCTCTCGATGGACTTCACCGAGCGGAAGTCCGGCGCCCCGTGTAGGGGCTCGGTGCAGAAGGAGCACCCCCCGCAGAGCGACCTGGGGCAGCCACGGTAGGTCTCGATCTCGCAGATCAGTCCTCCAGGGAAATCAGGATGCTGCGGCGCTATCCTGGCGCCCCTCTCGGCGTATGCCGACAGCGAATTCTCGGACTTCCTGACGGCGTCCATCTCGGTCCGTGGTGATAAGCCATCCGCGAGGAGGGAGTCCACCACTACCTCGGGGTCGCCCGTGATCACGAATTCGTAGAGATCCTCAAGCCTCATGCGGCCGGATGCCCTGCTCCCCCCGCCCCTGGCGAAGCCAAAGCGGGCGGCTGGCCCGCAGATCGCCGTGTGCCTTGATTTCAGGAGCCCCGCGAGGGAGGCTGCGTCGTTATGGGTGGCAGGGGAGCCGCAGAGGTACTTGCCGGGTACGGTCGCCCCGGCGATCAGGACGGAGAGGTCCGAGGAGGAGGATGCCCTCTCCACTCTCGCCTGGTCCTGCCTTGCCTCATCGATCGTAATGTAGATGACTTCCGCGCTCGGGGCCCTCTTCCAGACCGCCCCGGCGATATACCGCGGGTATACATCTAGGAAAGGGGGTACGCCGAGGCCCGCAGGCTCGTCGGTGTAGCCATCGATTATCAGGACCCTCAATGCCGTCATGCCCGCCTCAAGTGCTCCCATCCTCTGTCAGCGACAGGGAACTCCTTGCCTTCCTGATTTATGAAGACAGAATTGCCCTCGACTGCTACGCCGAGCCTGATCAGCCTGCCTCCAGCTGCCTTCGTAGCCTCCTCCCACATAGAGGGCCTCACGGTAAAGACGATCTCGTACTCTTCCCCGCCGTAAAGCGCGAGGTCAAGCGGGACGAGCGAGTGGAGCTTTGCGAACTCGCCGGCCTTTTTTGCGACGGGCACATGATCGATCCTGAACCCGACGCCGCTCGATCTCGAGAGCTCCCATAGCGTGAAGGCGAGCCCGTCGCTCGAGTCCATGCTGGACGTGATGGCCCCAGATTCCGCGAGGCGAACCCCCTCCCGGAGGCGAGCCCTCGGGCAGAAGACACTCCTGCATAGAGCCTTCCTCAAGGCGGGCGGCGCCTCCTTGCCCTCGAGTAGGATCTTGTAGGCTGCGGCCGTCTCCCCAAAGCTTCCCGTGGTTGCGAGTATATCCCCCGGCTTGGCGCCAGACCTCTTTATCAAGGACCTCGAGATGCCCGCAGCAAAGCCAGCAATTACGAGGTCCCTCGATTCGCCGACATCTCCCCCGAGGAGGGGCGCGCCGTACTCTTCGGTGGCAGAGACGATGCCGCCCATCAGCTGGCGCAGCTGTGATGCGCCGTAGTTTGCAGGTACCCCGAGTGAGAAGAGGAAAGCGATGGGGGAGGCCCCTTTGGCGGCTAGGTCGCTGATGTTCATTACGACCGATTTCGCCCCCATCTGGTAATGCCGCATTCGCGGCGGGGCATCGGTCCGCTTGACGAACATGTCTGCCTTTAGGACCAGGTATCTACCGTCGGGAAGGGGGACTGCTGATGCGTCATCGGGAGGAGGGAGGGGCATGCTGCGCATTTTTTCCTCGCCGACCTTGGACTTGTATACGGACCAGATCAGATCGATTATTCCCCGCTCTCCCAAGTCCGAAGCTTTCATTTCGCTCATCCTTCAATGGTTATTATCTGAGGTCGGATAAGTCTTTTTGGAGGGGCCCAGGCGGCGGACGCCAGACGGGGGCGTTGGGCTGGCGGAGTCGCCAGCAGTCGCTCGGAAAAGGATTTATTCCAATTCGAGTTATTTCCTTGAGAAGCCCTAGTAGCTCAGCCCGGCAGAGCGACGGTTTCGTAAACCGCTGGTCGGGGGTTCAAACCCCCCCTAGGGCTCCATTTGACCTTTTTCTGATGAAAGATCTTCACCAAAAAGACCGACTTACTGAAAATAGTTCAGCCTTATTGGTGCAGTACAGCGACCACGAGCTTGAGAATTTTCTGAACGAGCCCGTGGCAAAGCGGGAAGGGGAAAAGTGTTGGTGATAGAATTGCAAAGAATATATGGCTGGATCTGCCTGCTATAAGGTGCAGTTAAATGGGGCGGGACCAATGGAAAACGCAGCCATAATAATAATCGACATGCTGAATGACTTCGTCCATGGGAGCTTGAAGTGCGAACGTGCCATGCGGATTATACCGAAAATAAGGAAGCTCATCGACTATTCGCACAAACGCGGGATCCCGATCATCTTCAGCAATGACGCCCATTATCCCCAAGACGCGGAAGTTGTGAACAGGTGGGGGAAGCATGCCATAAAGGGGACGGAGGGTGCGGAGGTAATCCCTGAGTTGGAACCCCAAGAGGGCGACTTCATAGTCGAGAAGAGAGCCTACAGCGGCTTCTTCGAGACTGGGCTGGACTCCCTCCTCAGGAGCATGTATGGGGGAAAGGGCGCAAAAACAGTGATCCTGTGCGGTCTTCACACCCACATGTGCGTCAGGCACACGGCAGCGGACGCTTTTTTCAGGGGGTATAAGGTAGTGGTAGCAAAGGATGCTGTGGATGCGTTCACTGAGGAGGACCACGTCGCTGGGCTGAAGTACCTTGTTGAGGCGTACAACGCCGAATTGAAGTCCGTTGACGAGATAATTTCTTTGTGGGGGCAGCCTACTGCGCAGGCTTGAGTCCCAAATGTCCCTCAAGTGCTTAGCGGCTTCTTGAGGAGCGCATTATGACGGGTCTTCAGCGAGCTCTTCGGGAGGCAGGGGCCAGGCGAAGGGCGACAAGAGGTGCGTCTTAGGGGTCAAGTTATCCATGAAATGCGTTTCCGACGTTGGCAAATTTAAAAAAATGCTCGATCAGAACCATAACAGGTTGCATGTGGGCATACCCTGCCTGATGCTGACGGTGAACCGATTGATGCGATCCATAAACTCCTTTCAGTAACATGAAATGACAAGATTTTTTACCCAAAATGCTTAATAATGTTCGGGTTGAAGTAAAAGGAGCATAATAGGTGGTCAGAGTGAGCCAATTCCAATATCTATAAACCCAGCCATTGTCGGTGGCGGGGTTCTAACAGCTGAGTTTCTGAAAGTTTTCTGCGAAAGCATGGAATGGCGCAGGGATCCAGCAGCCAACCACTCCAGAGGGGGGATTCTCTGATGAGGGCGGCGCTCGAAGTTGCAGACCAGCAATACGTGACCGAGGTCCACATGCTCAGGTCGAAGATAAAGGCTATACGAAGGTCTGTTTTGGAGATGTCTGCGGCTGCAGAGAGCGGGCTCCACATAGGCGCTTCCCTCTCATGCGTCGACATAATCGCTACCTTGTACTTCATGAAGATGAGGCATAGCCCGTACAGGCCCGACTGGAAGGACCGGGACAGGTTTATCCTGAGCAAGGGACACGCAGCGCCTGCTTTGTACGCAGTGCTTGCGGAGGCGGGCTACTTCCCGAAAGAGGAGCTCAAGACAGTAAGGGCGCTAAACTCGCGACTCCAAGGGCACCCCGATCTTAGAACGCCTGGTGTGGACGCGCCTTCCGGTTCTCTTGGCCAGGGCATTTCGATAGGCATAGGGATGGCCATCGCCGCAAAGCAGCGCGGAAGCAAGAGCAGGATATATGTCCTCATAGGGGACGGCGAATGCGATGAGGGGCAGATATGGGAGTCTTTAGCGACGGCTGCGAACCTGAAGCTGGACAACCTTGTCCTCATTGTGGACAGGAACGGGTGGCAGCTTGACGGCAGGACCGAGGAGATCAAGAGGAAAGTGCCATTGACCGGGAAGATAAAGAGCTTCGGATGGGAGGCGTACTCCGTCAACGGCCATGACATCGAGAAGATACTAGATGTCCTCGACCTTTGCGAGCTTGCGGAGGGACCAGTTGCGATAATCGCCCATACGCTGAAGGGCAAGGGAGTACAGTTCATGGAGGACACAAACGAGGGGCACAAGATGCGCCTTAGCAACGAGCAGTACATGGACGCTCTCAAGGAGCTGGAGGAGGCATATTGAAATGAGGGCGATATTCGGCGAAGCGCTGACGAGGCTTGGCAGCATGAACCACGAGGTTGTGGTGTTGACGGGGGACGTGGCGAAGTCGACTGGCGTAATGGGCTTCGCAAAGGCTTACCCTGATAGGTTCTTCAACATTGGCATAAGCGAGCAGGACATCGTCGGCATAGCTTCTGGGCTGGCGCTGAGCGGGAAGGTGCCTTATGTGGTGTTGTTTGCGCCTTTCCTCATGAGGGCATGGGAGCAGGTGAGGAGCACCGTCGCGCGAGCCAGCTTAAATGTCAAGATGGTCGGGACCCATGCAGGACTCTCGGCGTCCGACGAAGGGAGCTCTCACCAGGCGCTCGAAGATGTTGCGATAATGAGGGCGCTCCCCAACATGACGGTGCTTGTACCAGGCGACAGGAGAGAGATAGCTGAGGCGACGGAGGCCATCGCCGAGGTAAACGGGCCGGTCTACATGAGGCTCGGGAGGGACGAGAATGTCAGCTTCCTTGAGGGCGATAGGGTCTTCAGGATAGGGAGGGCTGTGCCGTTGAGTGACGGTCACGATATCGCGGTCTTCTCGAACGGCGCCATCACTGCCGAGGTAATAAGGGCTGTCGAGGGGGCCAAGATCAGTGCGAAGGTAGTACATGTGCCGTCTGTCAAGCCCATCGACAGGGAAACGGTTGTGGCTGCGGCGAGGGAGACAGGCAGGGTCGTCTGCGTGGAGGAGCACAGCGTGATCGGCGGGCTCGGCAGCGCTGTTGCGGAGCTCCTCTCCGTCGAATACCCTGTCCCCGTAAGACGGCTTGGGGTCGACGATGCCTTCGGCGAATCAGGCACCAACAGGGAGCTACTCCGGAAGCACGGTCTTCTCGCGGAGTGCATATCTGCGGCATTGGCAGAAATCATAGGGAGGGGGGCTTCTTGACGATCATAAGGCTGCCGGAAAGGTCTGAGGAAGTTGAGCGGGCGCTCAGGGGGAAGTTCAGGCTATTGGATTCGCCTTGGGGCACGATCTACCTTGTGAATGGCGGGGTCCCGGATGGGATCGTTGCAAAGCTGCCGAAGGGATCGGTTTGGGGACATAAAGGAGTGGCCCCTCTTTGCAGCCGCGATCTCATCGGGCGCAGCTCAATCGTAAAGATCGGTGATGCCGAGTTCGGCGGGGAGGGGATCGTTGTTTGCGCGGGCCCGTGTGCAGTCGAGAGCAGGGAGCAGATAAGCGAAACTGCCAGGGTCGTTAAGGCCGCTGGCGCAGGCGTACTCAGGGGAGGGGCTTTCAAGCCGAGGACGTCGCCATACTCATTCCAAGGTCTTGGCATCGAGGGGCTGAAGATCCTCCGTGAGGTTTCTGATGAAATGGGCATCCCAGTCCTGACTGAAGCCACATCGCCAGATCAGGTCCCGCAGGTCGCCGAGTACGCTGACGCTATCCAGATCGGCGCCAGGAACATGCAAAACTTTGAGTTGCTGCGCGCTGCCGGGAGGGCTGGGAAGCCTGTTGTCCTGAAGAGGGGGATATCGGCCACGATCGAGGAATGGGTGCTCGCGGCGGAGTATATACTGCTCGAAGGCAATTGGAACGTAATACTCTGCGAGAGGGGGATCAGGACATTCGAGACTGCGACGAGGAACGTGCTCGACGTAGGGGGGATGGCTCTCGTGAAGACAATGACGCACCTCCCAGTGATCGCGGATCCAAGCCATGCGACAGGGAGGAGAGACCTCGTGATCCCCGCGTCGAAGGCGGCAATAGCTGCTGGGGCTGACGGCTTACTGATCGAGGTCCACCCCCACCCAGAGGAGGCGGCGAGCGACGGCCCACAGTCGCTAACGCCGGGCGAATTCAGGGCCGCCATGTCGGAGATCTCTGAAGTAGCGAGGGCGGTAGGAAGGTCGTGCATTTGCAGACAATAAGGGTCCATCTGGGGCAAAGGGGATACCCGATAAAAATCGGCAGCGGCGTTATTGCCTCCGTTGGCCAGGAGTTGAACGGGCTAAACGGAACCGGCGTTGTAGCGGTCATTACTGTCGAAGGCATAAGGAGGTTATACGGCACGGCTGTAGAGGGGAGCATCGCTGGCTCAGGGATAAGACCGGTTGTGATCGAGGTCCCAGATCGGGAGGGGGCGAAGACCATCCAGACGTATGCAGAAGTGATGGGGGAGCTGCTCGCCGCCCGGGCTGGAAAGGACGCCTTAATAGTGTCGCTCGGAGGGGGGTGCGTTGGAGACCTGGCAGGGTTCGTTGCCGCAACATACATGAGGGGCGTCAGGCTGGTTCATCTCCCGACAACCCTTCTGGCACAGGTGGACAGCAGCATCGGGGGCAAGGCAGCCCTCAACTTGCCAGGCGGGAAGAACTCGATTGGGGCGTTCTGGCAGCCATGCTTGGTCCTGTCGGACGTGGATGTCCTTAAGACGCTACCTCAGAGGGAGGTTGGCTGCGGATTGGCAGAGCTCATCAAGTACGGAGCCATAATGGATATCCGTCTCTTCGAGTTCATTGAGAGGGAAAAAGGGCGATTGAAGGCGTTGGAAAGGGAGGCGACGCTGAGGGCAATCTCTGCAGCAGCCCGCTTGAAGGCAAAACTCGTCTCGGTCGACGAGAGGGAGGCAAAGGGCTTGAGGACCCTGTTGAATTTCGGGCATACCGTCGGTCACGCGATCGAAGCGGCAATGGAATACAGGGGCTACAGCCACGGCGAGGCTATATCGGTAGGCATGGTGGCAGAGTCTAGGCTTGCAAGGCTGCTCGGGCTGTGCAGCGATGATGAAGCCGAGAGACTGGAGAGGATAATAGAATCATACGGCCTACCGACGCGGCTGGAAGGGGTTCCCAAAGAAGCGATAGTCGATCTGATGTGGCACGACAAGAAGGTGGAGGGCGGCAGGCTCAAATTTGCCCTTCCGAATGGCCTCGGCAGGGGCATTGTGGTCGCGGATCCGCCAACTGAAACGGTAGCGAAAGCTCTTGAGGGGGTTGTCGGAGATTAGGCCCAGGGTTTGCGCCACGGTTGTCGAGGGTGACGTGGCAAAGATGGTAGAAGTGGCATTCGAGGCTGCTGCGAAAGGCGCTGACCTCGTCGAGTTGAGGCTGGACATGCTGCCGACGCTCGCTCGCCGTGACATTGAGCTGGTTTTCAGGGGGTTGGCCCCTCTCAGTTTGCCGAAAATAGCGACGGTGATGCCGGCTTCGACGCTCGGAAAATACGCTGGCAGCGAGGGCAAAAGGGGCAGCCTTCTCCTCGACGCTGCTGTTTTTGCTGATTATGTGGATCTTGGAATCGAGATGGGGGAGGAGAACATCGAGCGCTGCCTGAGCGGGCTCGATGGCAAGAAGGCCGAGCCGATAATATCATGGCACAGCGAAACCCCCTTGAGCGAGGAGGAGATCAAGGGTTTCGTGGATACGCAGCCGAAGGGCACCATCTGCAAGGCAGTTATGCGTGCATCTAGCCAACGGGATAACCTGGTGGCCCTCAACGCCTGCGCTGGGCTTGAGGGGCGTCGGCGGATCGTGTTCTGCTATGGCGAAAAAGGGGTGCTTTCGAGGGTCGCCTCGCCCCTTTTCGGGTCGGAGTGGACCTACGCCTCTGTCGCAAAGGGGAAAGAAGGCGCGCCTGGCCAGCTAGACGTAATCGCGATGAGAAGTATCTACGAGGTGCTCGGGATATGATTTCGGCCAAGACGAAGGTCTGCTGCCTCATCGGTGACCCCGTTGAGCATTCGCTCAGCCCAATCATGTTTAACTCGGCCTTCAAGGAGATGGGCATTGACTGCGCCTACCTGGCATTCAGGGTTCTCAGGAGCGAATTGGGGACGGCTATCGCGGGGATCAGGGGGCTCAGCTTTGTTGGCAGCAACGTCACTACGCCGCATAAAGAGGAGACACTAAAATACCTCGATCGCCTCGACCCGAGCGCGGGGCTCTCTGGATCGGTCAATGTAATCCACAACGTGGACGGCGAGCTAGTGGGGTACAGCACTGACGGATATGGCGCAATCAAAGCTCTCGAGGAAGGGGGGATCTCAATCGGCGGGATGCGCATCATGGTGCTTGGCTACGGCGGGGCTGCAAGGTCAGTTTCGTTCGAGTTGGCAAGGGACGGCAGGGCAGGCGGAATTCTCATCGCCGGCAGGGACATGATCAAGGCATCTGCTCTTGCGAATGGCATCTCATCATTTATGAGGGCTGAGGCGATCACGCTTAAGGAGGGAGAAAAGGCGGGCGCTGACCTGATAATCAACTGCACGCCTGTCGGCATGCGCCCCAACACGGATGAGAGCCCCCTGCCCCCAGAAGCGTTGGTCGGTGCAACGGCAGTGATGGACCTGATCTATAGCCCGCGGGAGACCGCATTCCTGAGGTCCGCAAAGGCAAAAGGCTGCAAGACGATAGGCGGCATCGAGATGCTGATCCACCAAGGCGCAAAGGCATTTGAAATATGGTTTGGAAAGAAGGCGCCGATCGGTGTTATGAGAAGGGCGATTGAGGGAGACGGAAATTGAGGGGCAAGGGTCTCGCTTTTGGGGCCGCGACAGTGGTCAACGCTATGCCGTCAGGCTATGGTGCAGCCCTTGGCGTCGATCTGAAGACAGAGGCAGAGGTCGAGCTTGTGGACGGGCCTGAAATAGAGGTCGAGATCAAGGGAGACGCCAGGGAGAGCGGTACCCTCGCAGCAGAGGCGTTCAAGATCACGCTCGAGCGCTTCGGCATCAGAAAGGGGGGGAGGATAAAGACCGAGAGCGAGATCCCAATTGCGGTCGGGATGAAAAGCTCAAGCGCGGCTGCCAATGCGGTGATGCTCGCCACCCTGGATGCGCTGGGAAAGAAGCTGGGGGACATTGAGGTCATCAAGATGGGCGTTGAAGCGTCGATCAGGGCAGGAGTCACCGTGACAGGCGCATTTGACGATGCTTGCGCGAGCTATTTGGGGGGCCTCCATGTTACGGATAATTATGGGAGGCGGATACTCAAGAGCATCGAGGTGGAGCCGCTGAGCGCGGTCTTCCTGGTCCCAGAAGGCAAGCGTTACTCCGGTCAGGTCGATGCGCAGCGCCTCAAGGCCTACGCCCGACCCACGCTGCTTGCGCTCGATGACGCGCTTAATGGCAGGCACTGGCAAGCGATGCTCCTGAACGGCATGGTAATGGCCAGAGCGTTTGATGCCGATCCGATGCCCATGCTGATGGCGCTGAAGAATGGCGCCATGTCGGCAGGCTTCTGCGGCAAGGGGCCTGCGGTTTGTGCGATCGTGGGCATGGAAAGTGAAGGGGATGTCGTCGACGGGTGGAGGGAGCTCGGCTGGCGAATAATAAGGAGCAGGACGAACAGTAGCAGCGCTAGGCAGGGATGGTAAATGGAAGCCAGGATAAGGAAGTCCAAGGTTAGGGGTAGCGTCGTTGCCCCTCCGTCAAAGAGCTATACCCAAAGGGCGATTGTATGCGCTCTCCTAGCTGATGGCAAAACCGAGATCGTCAACCCTTCCAGATCTGATGACGCCTTCTCTGCCTTGCATGCTGCTGAAATGTTTGGTGCAGACGTCGAGTCCGGGGCGGCTTCGTGGGAGGTTTCGTCGAGTGGGATCGAGACGCCAGACGACGTCGTGGATTGCGGCGGCTCAGCCACTGCGATAAGGTTCTTCGCGGCGGCAGCAGCGCTTGCACCCGGCGCAACGGTCCTCACGGGCGACGCCACCCTCAGGCGCAGGCCGATGGGGGAGCTCGTTTCGGCTCTGAACTCCCTCGGCGCGAGGTGCTTCTCGACGAGGGGGGATGGCCTGCCACCGCTTGTTGTCTTGGGAGGGGGCATAGCCGGAGGAGAGGCCGTTATAAGTGGCGATGTAAGCTCCCAATTCGTTTCGGCGCTTATAATATCCTGCACAAAGGCAGAGAAGGAGACGGCGATACGGTTGAGCAGCAGACTTGAATCCAGGCATTACGTTGAGATGACGCTCGAAGCTTTGGGCCGCTTTGGGGGACTCTGCAGGGCGGACTTTGATCGCGGGATCTTTATTTTGCCTCCTAAGCAGGCGCTTACCCCATGCGAGTTTGTGGTGGAGGGGGACTACTCATCGGCGGCATTCATGCTCGCGGCAGGCCTGCTGGCGGGAGATGTCGAGGTCAGGGGGATACCGCAATTCTCGAAGCAGGGCGACGCGGCAATAATCGGCATCATCAGAAGCATGGGGGGGAAAGCGGTTCCAACAGACGGGGGGATCAGGTCTTCGGAATCGGCGATAAGGGGGATTCAGCTGGACGCTGCCCAAATCCCTGATCTCGTGCCGGTGGTCGCAGCAATAGCGTCAAAAGCCGAGGGCGAGACAGTGATAAGGGGGATCCGCAGGCTCAGGTACAAGGAGAGCGACAGGGTAGCGGCACTCTCGGACGCCATTGGTAGGATGGGCGGATGCGTTAGCTCCGAAGGGGATGCCATAATGGTTTCAGGGAGGAGGAACACCAGAGGGGCTGAGATAGACCCGCGCAATGACCACCGAATAGCGATGGCATGCGCTGTGCTCGCGCTGGCATCTGATGGGATGACGGTGATCAGGAACGCCGAGTGCGTCTCCAAGAGCTACCCATCGTTCTTCGACGATCTGAGGGCAATAGGTGGCGAGGTGGAGATGATCAGATGACTTTCAGTTTTGGAAAAGACTTCAAATTTACGATCTTTGGGGAATCCCATGGTCAGTGCGTCGGCGTTGTTGTCGAGGGCTGCCCCGCTGGGCTGGAAATCTCTGGGGGGGACATACAGCGGGAGCTTGAAAGAAGGAGGCCTGGGACGGGGCCCGTGAGTACGAGGCATGAAGGCGACGCCGTCAGGATAATGAGCGGAGTGACGGCGGGCAGGGCGAACGGCGGCCCTATCATGGCACTCGTCTCGAACGTGGACGTAGATTCTTCGTGGTACGAGAGAAACAGGTTTCTCCCGCGCCCAGGGCATGCCGATTACACGGCTTTCGTGAAATACGGCGGATTCAACGATTATAGGGGAGGGGGCTTCTTCTCTGGCAGGATGACCGTCGGCATGGTCATCGCTGGTGCGATCGCGAAGAAGATCCTTTCAGCAGAAGGCGTGCGAATCTTTGCGCACCTCATCCAACTGGGCAGCGTCAGGGTCGCTGAGAACGTGGGCGACGAGGAAGTGGAGGCCATCGCGGCCAAGAGCCCCCTCTGGTGCGCCAGTGAGGTGGCGTCTCAGCGCATGCTCGATGAACTCGCGAAGGCTGCTTCAGACGGGGACTCACTGGGTGGAGTCGTGGAGTGCAGGGCGACAGGGGTGCCGCCGGGGATTGGCGAGCCGCTCTTCGATTCTGTGGAGAGCGTCGTTTCCCACGGTCTCTTCAGCATTCCAGCTGTTAAGGGGGTGGAGTTCGGGGGCGGCTTCAGCCTTAGCCGCATGAGGGGATCGGAGGCTAACGACGGATTCGCGATAATTGGAGGGAAGGTCTTGACCAAGACGAACAACTCAGGCGGTATATTGGGCGGGATCTCGAACGGGATGCCTATCGTGGTGAGGGTAATCTTCAAGCCGACCCCTTCGATTGCGAAAACCCAGCGGAGCGTCGATCTCTCGAAGATGGAGGGAGCCGAGATCCGCGTGGAGGGCAGGCACGATCCATGCGTCGCAGTCAGGGGAGTGCCGGTCGTTGAGGGCATGGTTGCCGTATCATTGGCCGACTTGATGTCAAGAGCACATAAGATTTCAAGGGTAGAGGGTGTATGATTTGAAGCTCGAGGAATCTAGGAGCAGGATAAACAAGATAGACGAAGAGGTCGTGAGGCTGCTCGATGAGAGGGCGGCGGTCTGCAGGGAGATAGGCAAAATCAAGGCAGAGCAAGGCATTCAAGTCCTGGACATGAACAGGGAGAGGGAGGTGCTGGAGCGCGTCGTGGCTTCGGTCTACTCTGCGCCGCCGGAAGGGATCCGTTCAGTCTACAAAGAGATAATCTCGATGTGTAGGAACGTGCAAAAACTGACGACGGTCGCTTTTCTCGGACCCGCCGGAAGCTTCTCTTATGAGGCGGCGTTGTCGGCCTTCGGGAGCTCCTCCAAGTATTTCCCCTGCAGGAGGATCAAGAAGATCTTCGTGGAGGTCGAAAACGGGAGGAGTGACCTCGGCGTGGTGCCCTTGGAGAACTCGCTTGAGGGAGCGGTGAACGAGACGATGGACTGCTTTGTGGACTATCCGGTCTCGATAACGGGCGAGATACAGCTCCGCATATCTCAGAACCTCATCGTGGATCCCAAGGTGCAGTCGCTGAACGAGATAGAGAGGGTATACTCCCACCCGCAGGCCCTCGCGCAATGCGACGGTTACGTGACGAAGTACTTGAGCGAGAAGGAGATAGTCGTCACTGAATCGACGGCCAGGGCAGCCGAGCATGTACTCAGGGACATGAAGGGGGCAGCAATAGGTAGCAGCGTGGCAGCAGAGCTCAACGGGTTAAAGGTATATGAGGCGGGGATTGAGGATTCGCCCAATAACTTCACGCGGTTCGTGGTGATAAGCAAGGAGCCCCTGCCTAAGGGCGGCGCGAAGTCCTCCGTGATATTCGCGCTCGAGCACGTTCCCGGGGCGCTCGCAGCGGTGTTGGACATATTCGCTAAGCATGGCATCAACATCACCATGGTCATTTCGAGGCCTATGCCGATGAGGAGCTGGGAGTATTTCTTCTACATAGATTTTGAGGGGAGCGTCCTAGATGCCAAGGTCGAATCGGCAGTCAAGGACATGAGGGGGAAGACGAAATTCCTGAGGGTGCTGGGGAGCTACTCAAGGTTGCAGTAGTGGGGACCGGGAGGATGGGCAGGTGCCTCGCGTTCCTCCTCGGTAAGCACTGCGATCTGACCATCTGCAGCCGGGATCTTCGAAAGGCGAAGGCACTTGCTAGGAAAGCGGGGGCCAAGGCTGCCGACTATGGTGGGTGCAAGAAAAAGGATATCGTTTTCCTTGCCGTTCCCACGCAGGATCTAACAGAGGTAGCCAGCAAGGTCTCCAACCTCATGCCCGCGGGCGCCCTCCTCGTTGATCTCTCCTCAGTAAAATGTGGCATAGTCGAGGTTATCGAGCGGAGCCTGCCAGAGCGGTTGTATTACATCAGCGCGCATCCACTCTTCACCTCCCACCGGGTTAGGCGGAAAAACGCGATGCTGGTCCCTGTCCGCGCAGGTCAGTGGATGGAGCGGCTGAGGCAGCTCTTGGTTGTGGCAGGGATGGAGGTGAAGGAGGTCGGCGCCGAAGAGCACGACATTATCATGGCAGCCATCCAGGTGACACACCACTTCTCACTGCTCTCGTTAAGGGAAGCCTTGAGGGAGGCAGGCTTCAGAGACCTCAAAGAGCTTGAGCCTTTCATGACGCACAGCATGGCGAAGACGATAGGTGCGCTCAGGCTCATCGAGAGCAACATGGAGACGATCGATATGATCCAAGAGAAGAATAAATTTGCCCAGTATGCGAGGCAGCGATTCATTGAGCAGGCAGAGAGGCTCGATGAGAGGTATCGGCACAGCTCGGCCTTAAATTGATCTGGATAGAAAAAATGCTGATTCATAAATTCATTCATCTCTTGTGTTCAATGATGATTAATGAAACAAAACAATGGCTATTGTATTATTAAAACTAACTTAATATAGGATGTTATGTTTATGTCTATTGGTGAAAGATATGGCAGATGAAACTCTAGAAGAACTCCGTGCAATTAGGAAATTGCTCGAGCCCAAGCCTGCGCCGCCACCGCCTCCTGCGCCAAAGGGACTGATGAACGAATTCAAGGCTTTCATAAAGAACTACAAGGTCATGGGCTTGGCAGTCGCATTCATACTTGGCTTGTACTTGGGCGCCCTGACTCAGTCGCTCGTCAAGGACATACTCATGCCCCTGATCGGGCTGGCGATACCTGGAATGTCTGACTTGGCCACGCTGGCTGTGCCGGTGGGGAACCAGATATTCGGCGTCGGCAACTTCTTGGTGGCAGTGATCACATTCATAATAGTGGCTTTCGTGATCTTCATCTTGGTCAAGATAACCAAGAGAGTTGGCATCGAGTGAGCCCCAAAGCCCTCTCTCTTTTTTTGAGACGGTTTTTTTAAAGTTAAATACCACAAAATACGAGTATTCATCTGGTGCGGTTATGGCGCAGATCGGGAAATTGAATGCCGCAAAGGCATCGCTTGCCGAGGTCAAGAACGGCCAGGTAATCGGGGTAGGCACCGGATCGACGGTGGCCATATTCATAGAGCTGCTCGGTAAGAAGGTCAAGGAGGAGGGTTGGGACGTCTTGTGCGTCCCAACGTCTTACCAGTCAGCTTATTTGGCGATCGAGAACGGCCTTCGGCTTACGACCCTGGACGAGCACCCCGTTCTCGATCTCGCAGTCGACGGCGCTGATGAGGTGGACGCTGACCTCAACCTGATAAAGGGAGGCGGGGCTGCGCTGACGAGGGAGAAGATAGTCGACGCCTCAGCGAAGAGGTTTGTTGTTGTGGCCGACAAGACGAAGCTGGTGGCAGCGCTCGGCGAGAAGTTCCCCATCCCCATTGAGGTCATACCTCTGGCTAGGAAGACAGCATCGATGAGGATAGCCATGCTCGGGGGCGATCCCAAGCTGAGGGACGGCGGAGACCGCAAGGATGGCCCCTTGGTGACGGACAACGGGAACTTCATAATAGATGCGAAGTTCAGCCCGGTCAAAGATCCGCGCGCCCTCGAGTTCGAGCTTAAGAGGATCCCTGGGGTCGTGGAGGCAGGGCTATTCGTCCACCTTGCGCACACCGCCTACATTGGCGATGATGGCGGCGTCCAGAGGATCGACAGGCGCCAAGAATGAGGATTTAGCGGACTTCGCAGCTGGAATCGCAGACTTGGAAAGAACAGCCTCTTTCGCACTCCTAGTTTAAGGCGTAGTGCCGGGGGCGGGACTCGAACCCGCGATTTCCGGATTTCCCATCCGAGCGCCTAGTCCAATGCTGAGATTATGAGTCCGGCGCTCTAGCCAGGCTGAGCCACCCCGGCATCGCTGACTTTCTATCGCGAGCGTCTATTTTAACCTTCTGAAGATACAAATATGGCGCGCATAGGCGGAAGGTTCTTGGGGGGCATTGACTTCTATGGTATAGATAGATTTTTTAAAGTGGAGTCTGGTAAATTGACCGAGTGTTGCGCCCTAGTAGCTCAGCCCGGCAGAGCGACGGTTTTGTAAACCGTTGGCCGGGGGTTCAAACCCCCCCTAGGGCTCCATATTCCATAAGCAGGATGGCGCATTGATTCGTTTTTTCAGGCTAATGGATAGAGTTATCCTTCTTCGCGAATCATTGCTGAAAATATCGGATGCAGGAGGGGCTGGAGCGGAGAGCCAACCCCTCCCCTTCTGAATGGCTGCCGACACATGCGCTGTACTTTTTTGGATGGATAATCCATCCAAATATAATGGATTTGTCCTATAAAAATGTTTCTGCCAGACTAATAACTCATTATTATGTATTCGGCGACAGAGGAACGCCCTTTCCCTTTGCACGATATTTGCCTGGGCGCAAAGACTTTCCTGAATTTTCCCTCCCTTATTGAGCGGGCGTACAACTCCTCGATCAGCGGGTTGTATGAGTTGCTGAGCACGACGAAGCAAGAGCGCATGCTCAGCTCGCCGAAGACCGATGCGAGGCGCCGCTGGTCGACTTCGCCAAAAGATCCGCTGGTGTAGCTCGTGAAAGAAGAGGTCCTGCTCAGCGGCTGGTACGGCGGATCGAAGTAGACAAGATCGCCTGAGACCGCCCCCTCCACGGCCTCGGCGTAATCGCAGCACTTGATCTCGATGCATGGCGTGTTTAGGACTTTGCTGACTTCCCTGAGGTTCTCCGGATCAAAAAGTCGCGGCGATCTGTACCTCCCCCACGGGACGTTGAACTCCGATCTTGAGTTTACCCTGTACAAGCCATTGTAGCAGGTCTTGTTAAGGTAGATTAGGAGGGATGCCTTTTCCACATCTCCCTCGAGCCCAGTCTTCAGCTTGATCTCGTTGAAGCGGCGCCTGGCAAAGCTCTCGTAGAAGAGCCTGTCGTTTGCGCGCTGTTGCAGAGACTCGAGTTGCTCGATGAGCTCTTCCGGCCTGTCCCTCACTGTCACGTAGCAGTTGATCAGATCCCTGTTCGAGTCGGAGATTATTGCCCTTGAGAGGGCTCCCATAGAGGCGAGCTTGAAGAAGAGCGCCCCTCCCCCTAGGAAAGGCTCATAGTATGCCTTGAAGGATTTGGGCAGGCACTGGAGGAGCGGCTCCAACAGCCCTGACTTCCCTCCCGCCCACTTAAGAAAAGGGGTAGCAGAGGGGCCCATCGCGATCACATCAGGTAGAGTATTGGAGGTCGCGGTATAAGAACTTTGGAAGGCGCGTTTTCGATGGAAGGCGTTTGTCCGGCTGAGGCGAGCCCTGTTAACCTAAAGCATATATATGGTTTACTTCAATTCCGTTCCGATCAAAATGGCTGAGGGCACAACCACCATAAAGCGGAGTCGCGCCAGGGAATTGGCTCTATGCGCGGTCTTTGCTGCGCTGATGGGGGCAGGTGGCCTCATCTCGATACCGTTCTACCCTGTGCCCTTCACATTGCAGACGTTCTTCCTGTACCTTTCGATATTAGTCCTCAAGAGGGAGGCGGCCCTCAGCCAGGCGATATACATCGCCATGGGGCTGGCTGGCCTACCGATCTTCTCCAGGGGGATGGGCGGCTACGCTGTCCTGATCGGGCCCACTGGGGGCTTCATAATAGGGTTCCTCCTGAGCGCCTTAATAGCGGGCGCATACCTTTCGGCTCCATGGGGCAGGCGCTCGCCATTACTGGCCCTCGGCATTGCGATGGCGATAGTCTTCGGGTTCGGGGGCATGTGGCTTGGCTTCTGGCTTGGGCTGGACTTTTACGCGGCCTACTTAGGGGTATTGCCCTTCATCCCGGGCGACGTTGCCAAGGCTGCCCTCGCATTCGTAGCCTTCAAGAAAATAAGGATGTGATTGCTGCGGTCGAACGATCTCAGTGGTTCAGCTTGTTCCTCAGCCATACCTTAGAGAGGCTCTCGAAGTCCGCAAAGGTCTGCTGCAGGATTGGCAGGTACATCTTGATCTCGCAGTCTGACATGTACTGGAACTGGTACTCGCCCATGTACGGGGACGGCTTTCCCTCGCGCTTTATGAACTCTATGTGCATGAAGTGGTCGCCAGCCTTTATTGTGATCGGCCGCCTGTCGTTGCTGAGGTTGACGATCTCCAGTGCAAGCCTCCCGACGAAACCGCTGTGGACCTTCGCGGCGTTGAGGAAAGAGAGGCCCATCCTGCCGTACCTGCTCTTCGCCGTAAGGTAGGCGACGCAGTCAGGCGGGGTGAATACGATCTCCTTCGAGATCACGTTCTGGTGCTCAAGGTACTGGAGGGTCGTGTCCTCGCCGACCGTGAGGATGTACCCGTCGCCGTCAAGCTGGGATTCGTTGAAGGGGTTCACGATTTTGTATTTCTTCTCGAGCTCAATAAGCCGATCTCTCCCGAGTACGCACATAAGAATCACTTTTGAACAATTGGGCGCAAGCTATTTTTAAGCTTAATCGGTCATCTAGTTATCGCAGGTGTACATGTTGTCCGTAGTGAACACGAGGGAGGTTCGGGGCGTGATGGTCCCGAAGCCCTACGAGAGGCTCCTTAAGGTATGCATGTCGCCCGAGGACGGGAGGAGCAAGGACTTCACGCTGCTGGTCTCGATAATAAGCCCGAGCAGCGGGACGAATTACCATTCCCATGAGGAATCTGGCGAGCTCATCTACGTCGTATCAGGGTACGGCAAGGCAACGGTCGAAGGGAAGGAGTTCGATGTGGGGGCCGACACAGCCATTTATGCCCCTCTTGGCGTGAGGCACATGATAAGGAACGACTCTGACGAAACGATGAAGCTCGTCTGCGTCTTTGTGCCGCCCCTCCCGCCTCAGTACGTCGAGCGCGCGGCCGAGAAGGATCTGCCTGGCAGGGGCGAGTGACGGCATGCTCACGGATGAGGAGGTGGAGAAGCTCCTTGCCGCAGGTCGCGTCGTCAGGGAGGTCCGGTCCATCGCGCCCCGCCTGGTCTTCCCTGGGGCCAGGGTTATCGAGATCTGCGAAGGGATCGAGGACGAGATCAGGAGGCGGGGGGCGAAGCCCGCATTCCCCTGCAATGTGAGCGTCGATTCGGTTGGCGCACACTACACTGCCGCTCCTGGGGACCGGATGCGCGTCAGCGATGGATCGCTCGTAAAGGTAGACATCGGAGCCCATGTCGACGGCTACATTGCCGATTCCGCGGTGACGGTCTCGCTTGGGTCCGAGCATGGCGGTGCGATCAAGGTTGCCGAGGCCGCGCTCGAGAACGCAATCAAGGCGGTGAGGGTCGGAGGCAGGATTTCCGACGTCGGCGTGGTGGTCGAGCGGACGATCAAGTCCATGGGGTACAAGCCCATCAGGAACCTCACGGGGCACCAGATCGCACCCTACACCATCCATGCGGGCGTGAGCATCCCGAACGTGAGCGGCACCGATCTCTTCTCGGGGAGGTTCGAGCCGTGGTCGGTCTACGCCATTGAGCCATTCGTGACTTTACCGGAGGCTGCAGGTGAGGTAGTCGAGGGCCCGCCAGGCAACATCCTTCACCTCGCGAAGCTGAAGAGACCGAAGGATCCAGCCATGAGGGATTTCTTTGAGGGGGCTTACGCCAACTTCAGGACCCTCCCGTTCGCGAGGAGGTGGGCAATAAAGATAGGGGACGGCGAAGTCCTAAGGAGGATGGTCGAGGGCAGGGCGATCTATGAGTACCCCACGCTCGTCGAGGCGAGCGGCAGACCCATAGCCCAGGCAGAGCACACCGTCTTGATAACGGGCGACGGCGTGATAACGACAACCTGAGGCGAATTACAGGGCGCGGTTCCCCGGAGATCAGAAAGAAGGGCTACAGCCTACTGCGAGAGCTCTTCTGACGGGGGAAGCTTGTCTTTCAGGCGGTTCTCGGCGACGGCAGCAGCTTCCTTGAGTATCTTCTCCGCGTCCTCGCTCGTCGGGCCCAGTATGGTCGAGTCCCCCGAGATGTTCGAGAACGAGACGAGGGTCTCGTTCATCATGTTCGAGATCTCTCCGAGCGCGTTGCTAGTCGAGGGTATGAAGTCCGAGAGAGTCCCCGACACCCCCTTCAGGACGCGGTTGACGTCTGCCATCGCGACGGCCATGTCTCCGAACTCCTTGGCAACGTCGATCTTCGTGTAAGCCTTCTCGAGGGCATACTTCCCGTATGCGGTCTTGCTCTCGACCTTCCGGAGCTCGGCTAGCTCGTTCGCGAGGGAGTTAGCCTTCGCAGTGTCGTGCTCCGCGTATGCCTTCACGAGCTGGTCGTAGAGCGCCTTGTCCTTGGCGCTCAGCCGATCCGATATCCTCCCGAGCTGGACGATCTCCTCGTTGAGCCTCCTCTTTGCGAACTCAAGGCGCTCGCGGAGGGGAGGGGGCTTCACAATCTGATCGCGAACCTTCTCGGAGATTGGCTGTTTGTCCTGCCTCTGCCACTTTTCTGTCAGGTTGTCGGGCATCGCAAACTCACAAATAATAGCTCAAGACTATAGGTATTAAGCTTTGTCGATTGGGGCTTGGATATGCCAGGATGGAGGGAGGAGCAGGCGGCGCTTGGGCCGTCAGGGATCATCAGGAAGATGAGGGAATCTCTTGGCGATGCGAGGACGGCGCTTAACGAGATAAGCAGCCAGGAGCCGCATGACCCATTCAGGGTCCTGATCGGGACGATACTCTCCCACAGGACGAAGGACGAGAAGACTGCCGAGGCTGTGGAGAGGCTCTTTAGCGAGTATGGCGATGCCCATTCGCTTGCGGCCGCTCCTGTGGAGAGGGTGGCGGAGCTCATAAAGCCTGTCGGTTTTTACAACGTCAAGAGCAGGAGGATAGTCGAGGTCGCCTCGATAATATCAAAGGATCGCGGCGGCGAGGTGCCCGACACCCTGGATGCCCTGATGGAGCTGCCCTCTGTAGGCAGGAAGACGGCGAACTGCGTCCTCGTATATGCCTTCGGCAAGGCCGCAATACCCGTCGACACCCATGTCCACAGGATCGCGAACAGGCTCGGCCTGGTCCAGACGGATAGGCCGGAGGAGACAGAACACTGCCTCGAGACCTATTTCCCCAAGGAGATGTGGGTCGACGTCAATGACGTCTTCGTGAGCTTTGGGAAGAGCGTATGCAGGCCAGTGGGCCCAAGGTGCGGCGATTGCCTGCTCGCAGGGGCATGCAGGTATTACGCCGGGGTGCCCAGCTCGCGCAAAGGCAAGCGCGCATGAATACGGATTTTTCAGGAACGGCTCAAAAATAAGGCAGGAACTAAAAACTGTTGGATGAGATCGTTGGAGTGGCAAAAGCTGGGGGACAGGATTACTCCTTGACCTCAATCGCCTGCGTCGGGCACTGCGCAACGCATGCCATGCAGAGTATGCAGTCCTGCTCCCTTATGACCGCGGCCTTATTGTCCTTCATCTCGAAAACGCTCGTAGGACATATCGATACGCAGATGGCGTCGCCATTGCACTTCTCAAGATCAACTTTCACTGAGACCATTTTGGTTACCTCTTTAGATTATTCCCGATCTGACTTGGGCGTTTTAATAAATCTTTCCGAAGCTTAGGGGCTGGAAAAGCGCTTCAGGGCGGCTCCTTGCCCCTCCTAGCTATCTTCTCCAGTGCCTGGAGGTCTTCCTCGCTGATCTCGGTATTGTGAAGCTTGATCAGCGCCACCCTCTTCCTCGCTTCGAAGAGGCCCTTCGGGAGGACCCAATAAACTGCCCTGCCATCGGCGAGGGACGAGGATATCTCCCCCCTCTCGAGCAGGACGGCCAGATCGGTCCCGAGCTGATCGAAGTCTTCCCGATAGCCGATCCGCTTCAGCTTCGCAAGGAGCTCGTCAACGGTCATCCCCGAAGACGGGTATTGCGGGAGGGCCCTCACTATGAGGTTGAACCTGTGCCCCGCTCGCCTCGCATGCTCCTCCCCCCGCTCTACCGCGCTTCTCATCCCGACCACCGCCGCCTTATCCTCACGCTATCCTCTTCCCCGCGTCAGGGCCAGCCTTAACGTCGTAGATCTCTTCCACTTTCATAAGGACGATTGCCTTGACTGGGAAGTCTGCCCGGATCGCCTTTATCTCAGCCTTCATCTGATCGTAGAGCGGGCCGCTCTCCTGGACGGTGACTGTCCCCTTCATCTGGTACCCTTCTTTCGTGATCACTTTCCCCTCTTTCTCCTCCGAGACCCAGAACGAGACGGCGGCGCGGGGGTTCTCCTCGATGTTCTTCCTCGTCTTCATGAAGTAGTTGTCGATCACGATGAGCGTCTCGTCATCCAGAAACCTCCCGACGCCTAGCGGTACTGTGTTAGGGACTCCGTCCTTCGAGCAGGTCGCGAAAGCGACCCTCCTGTACTTTAGCGCGGCCATATATGCGGACTTTACAGCCTCTGGGACTTTCATAAAATGAACACCTATGGTAAATGCTTCCACTTTGTTTTGTTTAAGCTTTTCTTCCAGCCCGATGGATCGGCGCAATGCGCCGACAGCGAAAGGCAAAAAAAGTGGGATGGGGCGCCTCAATACTCCTCGCAGAGGCGCTGGAAGAAGCGCTGCTCATGCCCGCACGAGGGGCAGGCGGGAGGGGCTTCTTTGCCCGTGTGGACGTAACCGCACTTCCTGCAGACCCACACTACTGGCTTGTCCCTCTTGAAGACGGAGCCGCTCTCGACGAGCTTCAGGATCTTCTGGTACCGCTCCTCGTGGTGCTTCTCGACTGAGGCTATAGCCCTGAACTTCGCCGCTATTATGTCGTAGCCCTCTTTCTCAGCGACGTCTGCAAACATCGGGTATAGGTGCGAGTTCTCCTCGTGCTCACCCTCTATCGCAGCCTTGAGGTTCTCCGATGTCTTCCCCAAGGTGAGCGGCGCCATGGTCTCTATGTTCAGCATCCCCTTGTCGCCCTTCAGCTCCTGCGCGAGCTTAAAGAACGTCTCTGCGTGCTCCATCTCGTTCATCGCGGTCGTCTCGAATATCTCGGCTATCTGCTCGAAGCCCTCCTTCTTCGCCTTGCTGGCGTAGAAGGTATATCGGTTCCTTGCCTGGCTCTCGCCAAGATAAGCCATTATGAGGTTCTCTAGGGTTTTCATAGGGATCCATGCACCAGGCTTGCTCATAAGAATGTCGCAGCGCCTGATTCTATTCCCATCAAGTAGTGCCGCGGTATTTTCTCGTCGCAGAAATGGCATTTCTTCAAATCGCGATAACGCTCCTTCCCGCACCCATCGGAGGGCTCGAAGAGGGCTATGATATCGGCGGATCAATTGGCTTTTAGCACCATCGCTGGTCTCCGGAGAAACGCATCCCGCCAGACCCCTTCGTCAGCAGGTGCGGGGAGTGGGATTCGAACCCACGAAGGCCTTCGCCACGAGGTCCTAAGCCTCGCGCCTTTGACCTGACTTGGCGATCCCCGCAATACACTGAACTGACGCATTGCCTTGACTATTAACTTTTCTAGGACCCCTAGCTGATCGGGACTCCAGGAAAAGTTAAAAAAGGCATCAGAGCATTTACTCCTCCGTGCTCTGGTCGTATAGTCCGGTCAAGTATACTGGCCTTTCGAGTGAAAGCGAAGAGAGCCAGTGACCCGGGTTCGAATCCCGGCCAGAGCACCATCAACACTCTATAAAAAAGACATTCCCACAAGGCGATAACAGCAGACTGTTTGGCAGACGGGAGCGAGGGGGCTCTGCTGCCTGCCAATTGGATCTTCCGGCGTCAGAGCCTGCCAATGGCGCGCAGCGCATCAACGACTTCCCTGAAGTCGGAGAAGCCCCGGCACCTTACGCCGACCGCTGAGCAGTGCTTGAGCAGCGACCTCCCCTCGACCGCGAAGGGGGCGTCAGCTCTGCCTATGGCATTGAAGTCGGACAGGCCGTCGCCCAAGTAAACGACGAACTTGCCCTTTTTCTGGTGGCTCATCACGATATCGTCCTTGAAGTTGGATGCCTCCTTGTTGACCTTCGGAGGGAAAGCGAACTCTATTGAGTGACCTGTGATCCTTGTCTTTGCGGCGTGCAGTGGAATGGATCCCCAGCCGTTTTTGCCGAGGAAGTGCTTTATCACGAAGTCGATGCCGGCGCTCACGACTGTGATGGGGACTCCGGCTTTTTCGCAGGCGTTCACCAGCATCGAGAAGTTCGGCCTGAAGGAAGCCCTCTCCTCCAGAAATTGGATTATCTCTTCCTCGGATGCGCTGATGTCGGAGAATTGCCTCTGCACGCACTCCTCGAGGGTGATCTCCCCCCTCTCGAGCATGCCCAAGTACATCCTCCAATCGTTTTTGGCGAACCTTTCGAGGACCTGCTCCGCCAGGTCTGTAGTCGAGATGGTGCCGTCGAAGTCAGAGAGTATCACGGTTCCCTTTTGCGCCGACACGTCATCCACTCCTTTCTTCGCGATTCTTTTCCTTCTTTTTAATCTCTGCGCCATCGATGGCCAGTCCGCTCATCCTCACAGAGTAGCCGAGGCGCTCCAATATCGGGTAGGGGTCGGTTATGCCTTGGGATTCGAGTATCTCGCATGCCCTTTTGAGTGCCCTCACGCCAGCGAGCACGGAATCGATCTCAGCAATTTTACTTTCCTTGACCAGTTGCCAGCCTGCCAAAACGTATCCCGCCGGGGTCGTGGATTCGAAGTGCTTTCTCAGCGCTTCTTGAGGCACCCCCAGAGCCACGGCCAGCCCGCCTACGCTCACCACATCTCCCTCGATGGGGATGCTCAGCCCAGAAAGCCTGCCTATCTCGTGGGCCATCAGCTCCTCCTCAGCCCTCTCCAGGCGGTCTATTATAGGCTTAAGAGGAACCTCATTCTCGAAGAAGACCACCCCGCCAGGGTAGTCGGTCGTTATTCCAAGGCTCCGGTCCACGGCGATCATCATCTCGACGTTTGCAGCGCCCTTCAGCTTCTCGATCTTCCTGGCTATGTACTCGGGCGTCCAGAACCCCACTATCTCCAGGTAAATCCTACGCTTGTGAAGCTCGAAGGCGAAGTCCGGGAGGAACGCCTTGCCGCTGCCGACCCGGATCATGTCTGGCTCCCGCAGGATCTTCCACCTGGATCCCAAGGAGGAGAATCTCCTGTAGAAACCCTCCTCGAGGGCGCTGTCGAACGTCTCGGAATTTCCAATCGCCCCATCTCTGGGGAGGAGGGCGCCGTCCTCTGAAGAGAGGGAGAAGGAAAGGAGCCTTGGCTCCCGCCACCTAGTAAGTATCCCTGCCTTGACCGACCACTGGCTGCACCGGATTATCTGCGGGATCAGCTTCGCCAGGCTCGTGCCGTAACGCTCGGTCAGCTTGATCGCGGAAGCTGGCCCCTCTACTATTAGGCGCTGCCCTTCGCCAGCCCCATCAATCTCGTACATGAGCCCCAGCTGCTTCGCCCTCCTCAGAACGGGCTTCCAGTTCCCTGGAGCCTGGATTTCGAGCGAGGTTGACCTGAAGAGGAGGGTCTGCATGAGGGAAAGGTTGTAGCGGGCGAGCAACTGGATCGGCTCCATCGGCTCGAAATGGGAGAGGGTGCGCTCTGCCTCGAGGTCCCCCCAGAAAATCCGATCCGCCTCCTCAACAGCGATGCCAAGCCCCTCTGAGGCTGCGGTTAGCGCGCGCGACCTCTCATAATCGTCGAGCGCGGGCCCCCTCGCGGCGGCGAAGGCGCGACGCCTCAGCTCCCTCGGATCGACGGGGCTGTCTGGACTGTATGAGGAGTATTTATCCAGCACTGCCTTCAGCCCCCTCACAGCCCTGAAGTCGAACGCCCCTCCCTCCAGCGAGGCGACCTCGTCAGCGATCTCCCCTTGCCGCTTCCCGATCCCCTCCGAGTAGATTCCGATCATCTTCCGCGCCAGCTCGAGCGCCTCACTGCTGGGGATCATGAAGACTGGCCGCACTCTGCCTTGGAAGGTCCTTGTCACGAGCAACTGGGATGGCAGCATTTCAGATCGCCCTCCTCCGCCTGCTGCTGACACCGGTCTCGGCGGTTGACCTCGAGACGACCTCTATGAGCGTGGCCTCCTTGCCGTCGACCTTGCGGAGGAGCCTCCCCAGCCTCTGCACGAACTCTCTCCTGGATCCTGTTCCGCTGAGTATTATGCCAAGGGATGCATCTGGGACGTCTATCCCCTCGTCTAGGACCTTTGACGTCACTATTGTCCTGTGCTGTCCACTCTTGAAGGCGCCCAAGATCTCCGCCCGCTCGTCCTTTGGAGTCTCATGGGTTATCGCGGGTATGAGCAGCTCCTTGCTGAGCCTGTAGACGAGGTCGTTGTGCTGCGTAAAGATCAGGGTCTTCTCTCCAGCCCTCTCTCTGAGGATCCGCTTCAGGGCTTCCTTCTTCGAGGCGGAGTTGAGGGCGATGGCCATGGCCCGGTTCTTCGCCAAGAGGGCTTCCCGCGCTTCCCGGTCGCGTGCAGATCTCATTATGAGCCTTTTCAGGTCCTGGGGGGACCTGATCACCATGCCGCTCCTCGCGAGGAATGACTTGTAAACCAAAAGGTTCCGCCTGTACTCCTCGTCCTCGCCCGGCAGCAGGTCGACGTAGATCTTCTCTATCCTGAAAGGTGCAAGATGGTCGCCTGCCATCTCGGCGACCTTCTGCTCGTACACCTTGGGCCCTATGAGCCTCGCCAGGTCCTCGTGGAGGCCATCCTCCCTCTCGTAGGTCGCCGTGAGGCCGAGCCTGTAGGGCGAGGCGAAGACCTCGGCTATCTGCGAGAAGCCCGGCGAGGGGAGGTGGTGGACTTCATCGAAGATGATCAGCTTGAACCTGTTTCCCAGCTCCTCTGCCCTGAGGTAGGCAGTGTCGTAGGTCGCCACAGTCAGCGGGAGGAGCTGCGATTCTCCGCCGCCGTAGGCGCCCACCTCCTGTGAGAAAGAAGATGAGAGGCGGCTCCGCCACTGCTCCATAAGGTCGATCGTCGGGACCACCACTATGGATGGCGCCCCTACCTCGATTATCGCCAGGATTCCTACTACCGTCTTGCCGGAGCCGGTCGGCAGGACCACGGTCCCCCTCATCCCAGCGGTGATCCACGCATCCAATGCCTCGAGCTGGTATGGCCTCGGCTCCACATCGGAATTGAGCCTTGCGTGGGGAAGGAGGTCCAGGACTTCGTCCGAGAACGGGATGCCGCTGTTCCTCAGGTAGTCTGCAGCCTCTGCGTAGTGCATTCCCATTGCGCGGTAAGACCGCATGGATCCGTCCCACACAGAGTGGGGGACCTTCACTTCGCCGGTGAGGATGGTCCCCTTCAGATACCTGAGCCTCAGCATCGCAAACTCCATTGACCTATCGTTGAAGCATTGATATTAATTTTAATGACGAGTGGGCCGGCGAAGGCTCAGCCTTTGGCATCGTAGGATCGGCCCCGCAGGATGGACGGTATGAAGACGACGAGAGCCGCCGCCATTGTCAAGATCGGAGCCAAGGCAAACGAGGACTGGTAGCTACCTGTTGCCTGTATTATTGTTCCAAAGAGCAGAGGCCCGATGAGGTTGCCAACGTCGATCCCCATAGTGTATATGCTGGATAGGAAGCCCCTGCTGTAAGGCGGTGCCTTCCGCAGCGCGAGTGTCTGCGATCCTGGTATGAATACGCCAATGCCGATGCCAAAGATCACGGACGCGCCGTACAGGAAAGGGGGGAGCGGGTTGAGCCAGATCATGAAAAAGGAGGCGCTGACGACCATGAGCCCGAGGTAGGTCATGGCTTCCGGGAGCCTGTCCGCAACCCGGCCGGCGATCACGCGAAGCGCCAGGCTGGAGAAGGCCTGCACGCTGACGAAGAGGCCGATCTCCAAGTCGCCGTAGCCGATCGCCTTCAGGTACGCCGAGAGGAACGTCAAAAGCCCCATCCATGAGATGGCATAGACGAGGAGGCTCGAGAATGAGAGGAGGAACCCCCTTTCCTTGATGCCGTCCATGAAGAAGCCTTTCCTCTCGATCGTGCGGCCTTTCTCCTTGAATATGACCAACGGGAGGAGGGCGACAATCAGGACGACTGTGAGGGCAAAAGTGGATTTGTAACCGAAAGCCTCAGCGAGGAACCCGCCCAGCGCGGGCCCAACCATGAAGCCGAGCCCTATCATGAGGCTCCTCCAACCAAGGGTTTCGCCCATCTTCCCCTCCGGGGCTGAATCGACCGCGCTTGCCATAGACGATGGGACGAAAAGGGCTACGCCTACCCCCTCGAGGAGCCTCGCCGCCATCACGAAGTAGATCCCCTCCGACAGCGCCAGGATGGCGTATCCGCACGCTCCAAACGCAATGCCGAGGACCATCATCCAAGATCTGGACCACCTGTCGCTCACGACCCCGGAGATGGGGCGGATCAGGATGGCAGTCACGGATATGCTGGAGACGGCTAGGCCGATCAGGAAAGGGGTGGCGCCTATCGTGAGCGCGTACCTCGGTATCAGCGGGACGACCAGTTGAATGAACGTGAAGTAGAGCATCGTCGCCAGGTTCACGCGCCAGATCTGCGAGATCATCGAGGGGCACCCAGATTTTCGTCAATATCGAGGGAGAGAGGATATAAGCATGGCGTTTAGGCTGACAAAGAGCATGGCAGATCCCGGACATGTTATGATAAGTCTTATAAGATGAGAAGTCAGAAATCTTTGGAGATATCGTGTGGGAGAGGGCTCGTCAGAGGTTAGGAATCCGGAGAGACCCTAGGCAGAGGAAACCTGAGACCCCTTGTTTAAAACGACAGAGCCCTCTCTTGCTTAAAGCAAATGCCTGCATGTTATAAAAAAGTATTCTTTGGCTCTTTTGCGGACCGCTAATCCATCTTTATTTTGAGTTTGCTTAAAATACGCAATCTTTAATTAACTATTTTATTGTCTGACTTTTCTTTAAAATGCACAATAGGTATGTAAACATCGAAAAAATGCCCTTTGCTGCCATAAAATTGATTCAAACATATAAATTTTCAGAATTGGAGGGAGAAACGACGTCCTGCAGTTCTCACCTGTGATCAAAGGTGCTTTATGACAACCCAGCAGCGATTGGCACGGGCACAATCATCCCGCTGTCATGTGGAAACTCTGCGACCCCATTCGGCTTTGGCACGCCGCTTGCGAAATGCAGATAAGCCCAGATACCTCTACTTCAAATGCATCCACTGGAGTGGGTTGAATGTCTGACGAAATCAACAATCTCTTCGAGAGGTTCATGTCATCACGGATATTCGCCAACAGGGACATACTGAGGCCGGACTACATACCGGAGGACCTACCCCACCGGCGCAACCAGATATTGAGGCTTGCCGAGATACTCGCGCCCTCTCTCCAGGGGGCTAGGCCCTCAAACGTCTTCATTTATGGGGTGCCGGGGACTGGAAAGACCGCCGTGACGAAGTATGTGCTGAAGAAGCTCAGCTCTGAAGGCAGATCGAAAGGCGCTGCTTTAGAGATCGCGTTCATAAACTGCAAGAACGACGACACGAATTACAGGGTCCTCACTGATCTCTGCGAATCCATAGGGGAGAAGGTCCCGTTCACCGGTCTCGCCACGTCGGAGGTCTTCAGGAGGTTCGTGGGGATAGTCGACGGTAAGAGCAGATCTCTCTTCGTCGTATTCGATGAGGTCGACGCCCTTGTGAAGAAGACCGGCGACAAGGTCCTCTATGACCTGACTAGGATAAACGAGAGACTTTCGAAGGCGAAGGTATCGATCATCGGGATCACTAACGACCTCAAGTTCACGGAATACCTGGACGCCAGGGTCAGGAGCAGCCTGGGCGAGGAGGAGCTAGTATTCCCGCCTTACAATGCCATGGAGCTGGAGGACATCCTGAGGAAGAGGGCGCAGGTCGCCTTCAAGAGGGGAGCGGTAGGCGACGAGGTGATGAAGCTATGCGCTGCGCTCGCTGCCAAGGAGCACGGGGACGCCCGTAGGGCGCTGGACCTGCTCAGGATCGCAGGCGAGCTGGCTGAGCGCGGCGGGGAGCTGAGCGTTACGGACGAGCACGTGAGGAAGGCCCAGAGGGAGGTCGAAAAGGACAGGGTGGTCGAGGTCGTAAAGACGATGCCCCTCCACTCCAAGCTCCTGATAGTCAGCCTTTACATGATCGGGCGCAGGGCTGAGAGGGGAGGTACCACAGGGGAGGTCTACGACGTTTACTCCAGCGTTTCGAAGGGGTTCGGGCTTGAGCCTTTGACCCAGAGGAGGGTCGGCGATCTGATCAACGAGCTCGACATGCTCGGGATCGCGAACGCAAAACTCGTCAGCAAGGGGAGGTACGGCAGGACGAAGATCATAAGCCTGAGCATATCCGACAGGAACTTGAGGGAGGCGCTCCAGGAAGACGCTAGGATGAGCGCGATGCTCAGCGGGTGAGCGTTTGCCTGAAACGAGTGCGAGCGGCGGCAGATGGCGCGCGCCAGTCGTGCTCGCCGTCGGGGGCGGCAGGTTCTCCAAGTCCAGCCAGAGGTTCTGCCCGATCGCATTCCTGCTCTGCAGGGGGACGGCGCCCATTGCCCTAATTATCAAAGATGTCGAGGTCGACGGGCTGGACGCGACCGAGAGGGCGCTCGAGGCGATCGCAGAGGCGAGGCGCCTCGGCTGGCCGCCCGATGCCTTGCTCGCGCCGAGCCTGCCCCTTGCCGGGTTCAATATGATCGACCCTCAGCGGATAGCAAGCGAGGGCGGACTCCCGTTCGTCGCTGTCCTGAGGAAGAGGCCGGACGACGCGGCAGTCAGGGGGGCGCTCATAAGGCACTTCTCGGATGCGGATGCCAGGATAAGGATCCTTGATCGTGCAGGGAGGCTACACAGCTTCAGCACGGAAGGCGGCGAGGCATTCATATCTTGCTGCGGGATCGAGGCGGGCGAGGCGATGCACCTCGTGGGGGCGCTCACGGTCTTCGGGAAGCTTCCCGAGCCACTCAGGATCGCTCTGGCTATAGGGCGGGCGGTGGGCGATGCGCTGAGCGGCAGCCCTGCTAATTGAAGCTGAGCTCCATCGCCTTGAATGTGGAGAGGTCTACGACTGGCACGACGCACGTTTTAGGGACTATGCCCATCGACATCTGGAACTTCGTCTGGGCTTGCCATGTGCCTGAATTTATGGCGAGCACCCCCCTGTACTCGGCTATCCCCTCCACATGGACGTGGCCAGCGTGGAAGATGTTCGGGACCGGGTCTATCACGAGACGGTCAAAAGGCTCGGGCGCCAGAGGCGTCTTCTCTCCGTAGATGGGGGCGATGTGGCGGCTCTTCAGGAGCTCGATCATTGCTCGCTGGGGGTTCCTGAAGTCGCATCCAGGAATCGCGGGTATCGTGTCATCGAGACTCCTGCCGTGGGTTATCAGCACCTTGACGCCATCGAGGGCGACCTGGGCGGGGTCTCCTAGCATAGTAACGTTCTTGAGGGAGTAAACTGGATCCGCGTAGTCCCTGTACATCGGTGGGGTCGGCAACGTCGGCCGGCAGGCGTCGTGGTTACCAGGGATTATGATTATCCGGATCCCCTCAGGGACCATCGCCAGGTACTCTGCGGCGCTCTCGTACTGCTTGTAAAGGTCGACTATCTCGAGCTCCTCCTCCTGAGAGGGGTATATGCCCACGCCGTCGACGAGATCCCCTGCTATGACGAGGTACTTGACCTTCGAGGCGAGGGATTGCGACTTCTCGTCGCCGTACTCCCCGCGGAGCCACTTTATGAAGCTTTGGAAGTTTTCCTTCATGAACATCTTGCTTCCCACATGGATGTCCGAGGTGAAGACGGCGTAGGCCGTGCCCGCCAGGCAGCTTGTCCTCGGGACGAAAGAGATCTCTGGCCAGATTATATCGTCCGCCGAGATGCTCGTTGTGCTCTTCGTGCCGCCCGTTATGCAGACGACCTCGTCCAGCATAAGGCGCGCCGCCTTCTTCCGGAGCTGGTCGTTTGTGGGCTTGACAGAGACCTTGATCGAGCCGTCGGGATCCTCGAGCTCTATCGAGACCGCCCCGTCCTTGAAGTCCCGTTTTGAAGCGACCATGCCTATTAGTTTGACCTTCTGCCATTTCCCGTTGTGGACTACCTTGGAGGGCGTGGTCGCGTCCTTCATGTCTCCCCTGGCGCGGAGGATGTTGTACAGGTGCAAGAAGCGGTCGTTGAAGTAGCTCTTGAAGTCGCTTATCTTCCCGCTCGTGGCGCCGGATTCGCCGCCCGAGATGATGCCCACGCTTCCCTCTCGCTCGGCTTCTCCGAGCCTGGGACTCGGAGTGGCTGTTGGCGGGGGGTCCGCGTAGGACGTTACTGAGCCGGCAGCCCTCTCTACGTCCGCCTTGCCTATGAAGAGCGGCCTCTCGGGCGCGGAGCTGAGCGAGTCGATTAGCCGCTGGATCACTACCTCGGGGTCCTGAAGCGAGCCCAATGCGGCGCATGCCTCAGGCGTGAGCTGGTAGCCCGAGACGAGCGCCTTCCCGATGGCAGACTTCAGGTCCCCCAAGAGCATTCCCCAGAGACTTTAGCCCCGACCCCTCTCTTAACAATTTTCGCAGCCCTGCTCCACATTGATCTCCGGAAGCGAGTAGATGCTGATGGGATAAGTCTTTATCAACGGAGAGAGAGATGGTAGTGGGGGATCATTGTGGACTACAGGCGGCTGCAGATGAGCAAGGGGGGCTCCTTCCTCCTCTCCCTTCCAAAGGAGTGGGTCAAGGCTAACAAGCTCGAAGGCGGGGCGATCCTGAAGCTCACCGAGGGCGAGGGGGGATCCCTCGTCGTGCGGGCCGAGGGCGTCGGGGAGGGCGAGAAGGGAGTTGCTGCGTACATCCGCGAGCCTGAAGGCCTGGAGAGGCAAATAAGGGCGAACTACCTCTCGGGCGCAGACATGATCGTCATTGAGCTCGGGAAGAGGATGACGCCAACGACGAGGGAGGCGATAAAGAGCGCCATACACAAGCTGATAGGGCTCGAGATCGTGGAGGAGGAGGCTAACAGCATGACTGTGCAGTGCCTCCTCCAGCCGACGTCGATGCCCGTCAGGAGCACGCTCAAGAGGGCTTACACGCTAGCGGCGAACATGCACAGGGACGCGGAGACCGCGCTGAGCCACGGAGACCTGGAGCTTGCTGAGACCGTCGAGAGGAGGGACGACGAGGTCGACAGGCTATACTTCCTCATCGTGAGGCAGCTGAGGCTCGCGATAAGGAGCGCCTCTGTGGCAGAGAAGCTCGGCATCTCGCCCCCCGAGTGCCTGGACCTGAGGATGGCTGCAAAGTACATAGAGACGATTGCGGACTATGCGGGTGCTGTGGCGTCGACCGCCCAGAAGCTAAAGGAGAAGGAATTGGACAAGGAGATAATGGTCGCGCTCCTCAAGCTCAGCGATGAGGCTTACAAGATACATGAGGGGGCGGCTCTCGCGCTATTCAGGCAGGATTTCAAGCTCTCCGAGGGGGTCCTTTTGCGGGGGCAGGCGCTGAGCGGGTCGCTCGTCGCCGTAGACGAATTGCTCATGAACAAGCAGCCCAGAATAGCAGCCCTCCTCGATTCGATCGCGATCTATTTCTACCAGATCGGCGCCCACGGGATCGACCTCGCTGAGCTCGTGAGCGGAGCCACTGTATGAGCTGTGCCTCAGTGGTGCAGAGCGTCTCGAAAAGAGCATCTGCACGCTTCATTTGACAAGAATTATACACTGGGGACCGCTTCTCACCATTAGGTTCTTCGAGGCGAAGCCGGCCTCTGCCCAACAGGCGAGCACCGTTGCGCTTGGGACGAGGCAATCCGGCGTAACGTGGCTTGAAGATCCCGCCATGAAGATGGGGTTGTCAACAAACCCTTTTATTATGTCCTTTAGGTTGACGGAAGGTAATGCCGCCCCATAGTCCTTGATTTTCGAGCACGTGGATTCGAACGAGAGGGATATGGTCGAGCCTTTCAGCTCGGCTGTAATGATCGTCTCGTTGTCGCACAGTGAGGATTTCACTTTCATCTGGGTTACCACGAGGCCCACTCCCTGTGAACTGTTACGCTCGGGAATTACACATTGGCTGTATTAAAGGGCTTCTGAGGGACCGTAAAAGGATTTAAGGAGACGCGCACTCGATCGCTTTGATCTGTTGAATAAGGAGGGGTTGTGATGCAGGAGCTCGGCAGGCACTTCATCTTCGAGATGTTCGGTTGCGACAGGGGGGCGCTTGATGACGAGCTTGCGATATCTGAGGCGATGGAGCGAGGGGCCAGGGATGCCGGCGCCACGGTATGCGGCAAGGTCTTCCACCACTTCTCGCCCCAAGGCGTCACGGGCGTCGTAATAATAGCGGAGTCGCACCTGTCAATACACACGTGGCCAGAGTACCGCTACGCTGCCCTGGACATATTCACGTGCAGCACGAGGACGGATCCCATGAAGGCTTTCGAGCGGATAAAGGGGCTCCTTAAGCCGGAATCTTCATCGGTGATAGAGGTGAAGAGGGGCATGCTGGGGGGAGACGTGCTTTGAGTCTCGGCTGGAAGTGGTTCATCGAATACCAGACGCCCCACAGCGCGCACATGCACGGGATAAGGGAGATCCTGCACAGTATGAAGACCGATTACCAGCAGATCGACATTGTCGACTCGGAGGAGTACGGCCGGATGCTTTTGCTGGATGGAAAAGTCCAGTCCACGGTAAGGGACGAATACTTCTACCACGAGTGCCTTGTCCACCCTGCGATGCTCTCCCACCCGAAGCCTACCGAAGTGCTCATCCTGGGCGGGGGGGAGGGAGGGGCGCTTAGGGAGGTTCTGAGGCACCCAAGCGTCAGGAGGGCAGTCATGGTCGACATCGACGAAGGCGTCGTAGAGGCGTCCAAAAAGTTCATGCCCGAGCTCTCAATGGGGGCTTTCGAAGACAGGAGAGCAGAGCTGGTGATCGGGGATGGAAGGAAGTACGTGGAAGGGTGCAGGGAGAAATTTGACGTAATAATCATGGACTTGACTGACCCGCTGGAGGGCGGTCCCGGCGCGCTGCTCTACACGAAAGAGTTTTATGAGCTTGCGCGTGAGGCGATGTCCAGCAGAGGCATAATCGTCACCCAAGCTACGTCCACATACTACAGTAGTTACTGCTTTGCAGCGATCCACAACACGATATCAAAGGTCTTCAAGAATGTTGGCGGCTACCACGTCTGGGTCCCCTCTTATGATTCCATGTGGGGGTTCATCTATGGGGCGCTGGGGCGCGACCCGAATAGGATGAGCGCAGCCGAGGTCGAGAGTGAGCTGGAAAGAAGGGAGATCAAAAACTTGAGGTATTTGGATGGTAGGATCTACGAGAAGCTGTTCGTGCTGCCAAAAGACCTCATGAAGGAGGTTACCGAGTGCAGGCGCATCGCCACCGATGAAGAACCGACATTCATGCCAATCTGACGCCCAATTGCTAATAGGCTGCGGTACGGCGCCAGCGGCAGACCATAATCATCCATGAACCACAAATATAATTTCCCAAGCCTGTCTATAATTACAACAAGCTTGGGAAGGGGAGGCTAGAAGGCGGATCCGTGAAAATTGGATAACTTGCAACCATAGAGAAGGTGCGATAGCTCGGCACCGTTGTGGGCAAGGCGATATTGGCTACTGATGCATTGTTGGGGGGCAGTCTGCCCTTAGACGCATGGCGGTATGCGACAGCTACGGATCGAAGTTGTGCTGTACGCCCACCCCCCTCATCATCATCCTTTTTAATCGCCGTTCCTGCCATTCTGCGGCGCGTCTGCCTCCCGGCGGGTCACCCTCGGGTTCTCATGTCTATTCTCCTGCCCACATACAGGAATGCCGCCGAGAACCCTACAAGTACTGCGGTGCTGAGTAATGGGGAGAAGGCAGAGGTGCCCTCGAAAGCAAGCCTCATCAGGTCGTTCGCGTAGGTGAGGGGGGAGAAGGCAGAGACCGCCTGCCCCCAGTATGGCAAAGCATCTACCTTTATGAAGATGCCACTGATGAATATCAACGGGAGTCTGATGAAATTCAGCAGCAGCATTACGTCCCCAGGGTTCTCGCGGGGGAGCATGGCTAGCATTATGCCGAGTATTGAGAAGCACAAGGACCCCAGAACCAGCCCAAGAAGCAAGCCTAGCAGGTTGCTTAATTGCATCCCGAATATTGGAAGCGAGGCGGCGAGTATTAACGAACCGATTATGAGCCCAAATATGGCACCGCTGAGCACCTTACCTATGATTACGGTGTAAGGCGAGATCGGTGCGGATACAAGCCTGTCGTACGCCTTGATCCTCCTCTCCAAGGGAAGTGCCGATGGCCCGATAGAGGAGGCACTGAAGAAGACCGTTATGGAGACCAAGCCCGGTATCAGTGTGTTAAGGGGCACCTCCCTGCCTACCGCAAATGCGAAGAACATGGCGAACGGGAAGAGGATTGCAAACATGAGTGTTGGTGCCTTCAGGTAGTAGATCTTTATGTCCTTTTTAGCTATGGCCCACGCAGCCTCCAGTTCCTCAAGGACCATCAGTCTGTGGGCGCACTGGTTCATCTATGGCCGCCTCCCGACCTCGGCCGTAGAGGTTAGGCTGATGTAGACTTCCTCCAGGGTTGGCCCGAGCGTATTGACGCCCATTATCCTGAGCCCGCGCTTGCGCGTATAGTCCCAAAGCCCCTCTAAGGCGACGGGCGGATCGTCTGTAAAGAGCCTAAACTTGCCTCCAGACGAGATCACTCTGCTGACTGACTGAATCATGCGGAGTTCCCCCTCGGAGGGTTTACCGCTGCCGCCAAATGAGACCTCGATAGACTGCGCACTCTTTATGGTCTTCCTTAGGTTTTCAGGACTGTCAATCGCGACTATCTTCCCCCTATTTATTATGGCGACCCTATCGCACATCTGGTTCGCCTCTTCTATGTTGTGTGTCGTCAAAAAAACGGTTGTGCCTTTCCTGTTCTCATTCCTGATCACGTCCCGGATCATCATGTTGCTCTGGACATCGAGGCCAGCTGTAGGCTCGTCGAGGAATAGAAGACGAGGGCTATTGATCAGTGCCATGGAGATCGCCACCCGCCGCTTCATCCCTTTGGAAAAACCGCCCACCTTGTCTTCCTTCCTGGCTAAAAGGCCGAACATCTCCAGCAGCTCGTGCGCCCGGGTCTCCCTCCGTTTCTTCGCCACGTGGTAGATCTCACCTGTAAACGCCAGATTCTCCCAAGCAGAGAGCTCAGGGTAAACGTTTGACTCCTCCCATACTATGCCTATGCACCTCTTCGCCTCTTTCGCTTCATTCTGAATGTCGAGGCCGAAGATCTTTGCGGTGCCTTCGGTTGGAGTTACAAGGCCTGTGAGCATCCGTATAGTCGTGGTCTTTCCAGCGCCATTCGGCCCAAGGAAACCAAAGATCTCCCCTTCAGGCACCCTAAAGCTGATGTGATCGACTGCCAAGAGCGCGCCGTATACCTTTGTCAGGCCGGACAACTCAACTGCGTTTGGCATCCTTACCTTCTCCCAAGAGTATCCTAATTATTTTAGCAGCATTCTCGAGCTTGCTAGTTGCCTCCTGAAAGTAGTCCAACCCCTCTTGGGTTACCCTGTATATCCTTTTAGCAGGACCACTTTTCGTAGTGTCCCATTTGGAGACGACGAAGCCTGCGCCCTCCATCCTCCGCAGCATTACATACACAATCGACTTGGCGGGCGCTATCCCGAATTTCTCCTTCAGGCACTGGTGAATGCTGCCCCCGTGCATCTCTTTATCTTTCAGTACGTCAAGCATAGCCAAGTGCAACAGTCCCCTTGGTGCAGCTTCGCTGTTCAAAATGTGCATAAATGGGAGGTGCGCGCCCGGCTGATGGCACCCACAGGTGTGGGCACACCGCTCATCTGGACCAGATCCCGAACACTCGTTTGCCTCACTATGCCTTCCATGGCGCATATAAAATCACCTACTTAGATAACTTAGTTACCAATATATACGCCTTTCTTTAAAGGCCCCATATTGTGGCATCAGAGCCATTAGGGCATCCCTAGTGACCCACTGCGCTAATATTGGCGATCTATGATGCAGATATGGGGACCCAAGACGTTTACTAAACGGATCACTACCTCATCCCGTGGTTATAATTTGTCGGCAAAATCTAAATCACAAAATTGATCTGATCGAAAAATATACTGTAAATCCAGTTATTTCTCAGATATCTACAACATAAAAGGATTTAAAGGCTCCAAATATTAACTTCATTAAAGCCGGGGTGGCTGAGCGGTTAAGGCGCCGGCCTTGAGCTCCATCGAATGGACAGGCAAGCCGGTTCCTCTTCGGGGGAGCAAGGGTTCGAATCCCTTCCCCGGCGCCAATATGCATATTTGTTCTCAAATAGATCACGTTGGATTGAGAAGCCACTGCGACGTTTGCTCGAGAGATCATTATCTCTGAAACAGCCTGGCACGAGCCAAAATTGAGGTCGGTTTCGATTATTTAAGAATTGCATTACGTTCCTCAGAGGACAGCCTTAAGTTTTGAAACTGCCCACTCGCGATCTAGCGCGATCAGGAGTGGGGCGAGCCTCGGCCCCCTCTCGGATCCGAGCAGCGCCATGTATATCAGTTTGAAAGCCTTGCCCAAGTCCAGACCAAGCGACTTCGCGGATTCGAATATGGCGTTCTGCAGCTCTGCCTCCCCCAGATCGCTCCGGACGAGCGCAATGACGGACTCAACGAACATCTGTTCTGCTCCTGGCGAAGCCTTGATTGATGGGGTCTCCAAGGAGATCTTGAACTTCAGGCTTGGCGGGGCATATGATGCAACCCAGTTCCTCGCCATCTCGAGCCTCGACTTGAGGTCGCTGACCTCCTTGTCGCTCAGCGACTGGCGGTTGTTGAGCTTTTCAGTGTAGGAGATCGACTTTGATAGGACCTTGTCTTCGCCTAGGATAGACCCGAGCTGAACGGTAGTCACCGCGAAACGGTAGGGCAGACGGGCTGGTAGCGAGGATGGCATTTCGCCGACGACGCAGATCCTGTAAAGGTCGTCGAGGAACTCCTGGCTCTCGGTCCCTGAAGGCGCCTCTGCCCTGAAACGTATCCTCTCGAGCCTGTCCAAGTTGTCCACTATGTCGGGGATCCGATCCGGGAGGAACGAGATATGCCTCATCGGATCTACGGAGAGTATGAGGTACCTGAGCGCTTCAGGCGGCGCAACCCTCAGCCACTCCAGAGGGGTGAAGGTGATGCCCTTGTGGGTCTTCATCGCATGCTCCCCCAGTGTGAGCCATTCGTAGGAGACGCGCAGGGGCCCCTTGTAGCCGAAGATCTTCTGGCAGACCTCGATGCCCATGTCGTAGGCCCCGTCCTTCACGCAGTGGTCCTTGCCTGCCGGCTCGCAGGAGACCTTGAAGATCGCCCACTTGGCGGTCCAGTCGACCCTCCAGCTTAGCTTGAGGCGCACGTCGGATATCTTTCCCTTCCCCTCATGGCCGCATGCCACGCACCGGTATTTGACTTCGTCCCGCTGGAGATCCCACGAGTCGACCTTGTTCGGGGCGACCTCCTTTTTCTTGGAGGCGATCTTGCCGCATCTCTCGCAGACGACCATAACAGGGTTCCAGTCGTCCGTCCCGCTGTTGACTTCTTCATCGCCCTGGATGTACTTCCTCCGTATCTCCCGAAGCTCGCCTAGGCGGGCGAGGACGGTCCTTATCGCGTCCTTCATCTCCTTTTTCATGTAGAGCTCGTGCGAGTAGATCACGTTCGGGTAGAGGCCGAGCCTCCCTTGGCACCCTATGAACTCTTCTGCGAAGTGGTGCGCGTAGCTGGCGTGGCAGCCGAACGGGTCAGGGACGTCCGAGAGGGGCTTCCCGATGTGATCCCCGAAATCCTTCGGGACCTCGAGCCCGGCGGGTATGGACTTTATCGGGTCGAACGAGTCGATGATGAAGTTGAACCGCGATTGGAAGCCCCGCCTCTCGAGCTCCCTCTGGAGGGCGCTGCAGATGAACTGCTCCCTTTCCGCCCCTATGTGGATCGGCCCCGAGGGGGTCTTGCCGGTGTGTATGACTATCTCCTCATCTCCCCGGCTCAGGACCTCGTCGGCTATGCCCCTTACCCAATGGTACTCGGCCATAAGAAAGACCTCACAGGAGGGAGGAGAACCTCCTCCTCACTTCCTCGCAGCCGCCCTCCTTCTTTGCAAGAATGACCTTGAACGGCGAGACCTCCTTCGGCAGGGTCACGAGGTCGACTCCCACGCACTCTCTGAGGATGTCCTTCGCCGCAAAGAACGCCTTGTCGTTCATCTCGGCGTCTAAGTTGTCGGCGAGGTGTACTATCAGCGCCTCGAGCGTCCTCGGCTCTATCGGGCTCGCGTCTCCGTGGTGGGCTGCGACGGCGTGGATGACGTCCAGGGGGAACTTCCTAACGTAAAGCTCTGCAAGGATGAGCGAAAGGTGGTCCATCCGCTCTCCGAGCTTTGAGCGGCCGTACTTCCCTGGGTAGGTCTGCGAGTACGTGGCGTACTTGAAGATGTCGTGGAGGAGGGAGGCGGCGATCACGACGTCGCGGTCGACCTTCACGCCGTATGCCCCTTCGAGGATATCGGCGCACGCCAGAGCCACCCGCGTGGTCGCGTAGGTGTGGACGACGAGCCCCGTCTCGTAGGAGTGGTGCCTCCTCTTGCTCGCCGGGGCTTTCCCGAAGGGCGGGGTGACGGAATTCTGGAACTCTATAAGCGTCAGCCGGGGGTCCTTCAGGAGGCTAACGACCTTCTCCCTTAGCTCGGAGTCCTTTATCTCGCCTGCGATCTCGATCAAGCTCTGCTCATTCAACAGCAGCACCTGCTACGATTTGAGGACTCTTAAGGGCTATTTAAATCTGCGACGGGCGGGCGGGGTTAGCTTTTTAAAAGTGTTCGTGTTAAGACGTAGTGCATGCGGGGATTCCCAAGCCAGGTCAAAGGGGTAGGACTGAGAGATGGAAAGGTCAGTCCTGCCATCCAGTAAGCTCCTATGTCGAAGGACTTCGTGGGTTCGAATCCCACTCCCCGCACCATTTTTGAGTTCGATTGGAGAGTATCCCATATCAAAATCGAGGCTGTTGTCTCTTACTTTTATATAAATGATCGCCAGATGTGGGCAGAGGCTGAAAGAAAAAAAATGGAGAGGCTTGAAAGAGCCTAGTATTCGACTTTCCTCGGCAGCTTCTTTGCCTGCTCGACCCAGTCTTTAACAGCCTCTGCGGTCGGCAGTTTGCGGACTAGCTTCTTCGCCGTGTTGACCTCGACCAGCTTTGCGTAGAGGTTTTCTGGCTTCCTCGTCCCCAGCTCGACGACAGTGTCGACCCCTGCCGCCTCCAGCAGGTCAGAGTACTCCTGTCCGATCCCTTTCACCCTGAAGAGGTCTGCAAGATTGACCCACTCGAGAATCAATTTCGGCGATATCTCAGTCTTCTCAGCGAGCTGATCTCTGCCCTTCTTTGTTGCTCCGGCCTCCAGCAGCTGCTCTGTTGTCGCTATGCCAACCTCCTTAAGCTTCTGGGCGTATTTTTCCCCAATCCCCTCTATCTCAATTATTTTTGGCATAATTATCAATACAAATTAAGGCGGATGGTTTGTATTAAATTTTTGTTTTTTTTTTAAAAAATGCTATTTGGTTTTGCCTGAACGGTCCCCTTAGCCTAGATTCGGATGCACAAGAAGATGCTTTGGGCAGGCTGGAGGCGCAAGGTCGCGGATGCCGCCTCAGCTCCCCTATCGCTGGGGCGCAGATTTGGCAGCCTTTACCCTATCGTATAGTTTTGCCTCAGACCCAATTCCCTGGAAGGTCATGTCTTGATCGAGGCCGAGCTCGTCCTTGAAGCCGACAATGTTTGGGTGATCTTTGATTTAGAATGCATGATGATTATTGCGATGATTATCCCGAAAAGAAGGCCAATAATGCCCAAGAATATCAAGAACAGGATTATCAAGAGCACTACGGCTATAATGCCCCCAGTATTGTACTCCTCGACTTCCTTGGTCTGGACTTTTATGTTCTTCTCGTACGGGATATTGAGTTTCATTTCAGGTATCTCTAGCGCATCATCATTCATCTGGATATGCACATCCATGCTCCCGGCGAAGGCGCTGTGCCCCCCAAGTACCGTGTTTGGGCTCCATCGGCATTGAGAAAGGCCATGCTCTTCTGCAGGCATAATTCGTACTTACCGGCATTTTTTGGATCATACCTTGAGGCGTAGTTGAATGTGCGCGCGGCGCCGCGGTAGTTCTTTAGATCTAGCAGGATCAGGCCCTTGTAGAAGTAGGTCTGCGGAATCTGTCTTGGCGTCGAGGCCAGCGTTTATTTCGTTGAGCGCATCCGAATAGTTCTTATCGTTATAGAGGCGGATTGCGCGCTGAAGGTGTTCGTCGAAGTTTTACTTAATATTTCAAGTTTTATTATCAACCTTTTAAAACCCTATATCATAAAAGTTTTATAAACCCCATAAGTTTTAGCAGCGTTCACGAGTGCACTTACATTATTTGAAGGGGTAGCATAAGGGTAAATGTATCCACAACTTAAAACATATCCACCCCTCTCCATTCCTTCGTTCATGGCACGGATGCAGTCTTGTTCTACATAATAAGGCGTTTTGCCTAGAAGTATCGATGATTTAACATTTCCCATGAGAGCGGCTTTGTTTTGAAGGATTTTCTTTGCTTTTCTTAGATTTACGCGATCTAAACTTATTATATCGGCTCCAGTTTCGATCATAAGGTTTAATGCTCTTATCGCATCGCCGCAACAATGAAGAATGTAATATCCTCCTTCCTGATGAATCGCGTTACAAAGTTCTTTTGCATATATACCATTACACACCCAAGCTTGTTCTGGTGAAAATAGATCGGTTGCAAAAGCATCCTCACCGCTTATTATATAATCGCATCCTGCTTTTAGTTGTTGAACACAGTAATCTATTGCAATATTAGTGATTGCCCGCATATACAACTCTTGAAAATAGCGGTTTTTTTTAAAGTCTTTTATAAAATTATCTATCCTTCTTAGAAAAAAAGCCCATGTGCTTATGCCTCCAAACCCGCCAACAATTGGAACCGCATCTCCAAATTCTTTTTTTAACATAGTAGCAGTCTTTATTGATTTAAGAGAGGTGAAAGGTTTCTTTTGCCAATTCCGAATTAATCTATCGACGTCAGTTTCTTCTTTTAAAAACTGCATTTTCGGATCTACAAATGGTTCGGCATATTCAGGAACATTAACGCGTATACCTAAGTCTTCTAATCCATAGATTGGAGAAATTATTGAACATGCATTATCATGCCCCCACAATTTATGAGCGGCCATTATAGCTTTAATAGCAGCATTTTCAGAGAAATAAATATCCTTCCATGTTAAACCTGTAATACGTAATGTATTAGAACTCGCTCCATGATACATATAACATGCAGGAACGCGGTCGGGTTCCTCTAGGTCAATAACTTTTTCAAGTCGTTTTTTGCTTGAAAGCACTAAGATACACCTCAATATGATTTAGTGATGCACATAGCTGTTCAAGTAACTCTAAAGAATCATGATAAAAGCACTACATTGTATCAAGACAGCATAGAGTTTGTGATTCATTATCAATTCCACAGCACGATATTAAGTGAGATAGCAAACTTCATCATAAATTTCTCCCTTATTTATTAAAATGGTTTTTTACAGTTTTTGTTAATGCTTGAATATTAACCGTCGGTGTCCTTGGTGCTAGACCACAACCAGGTGCAACTAAATCGATTCCTTGCTCTATCACACGTAGTGTGATATCAGCGATGTCCTTAGGTTTTTTAATTAAGATATCTACCGGATTAACATTCCCGATAAGAGAGGTTTTTCCTGCGATAATATTTTTTGCAGTTTTTATATCTACTTTATGGTCTATACTTATTCCTTTTACACCAGATCGCACCATTAGAGATAAGATACAGGTACTATTTCCGCAAATATGCAAAACACAGGGAAGTTTGCATTTTTTTACAATTTTTTCAATATATGGCAATGCATATTTTTCAAAAAGAACGGGACCTATGTTTTCTCCTGTTGCAGTAGGTTCCACCAGAGTAATTACATCAGCACCTACCTTTTCAATTTCGTTTATATATTTAATTAGAAAATCAGAAGCAAGATCCATTGTCATGTAAATTTCATTAGGAGCTTTAATGAGCATTTTCATCAGTTTAGCAACACCATATATATGTCCTGTAATTGAAAATGGTGCCAATACACCAACGACAAGTGGGACGTCGGGAGCTCTCTCTTTGATACGATGAGCAGCATCTATTATCACTCTTGTAGTTATCGAACTGGAGGGGTCGGCATTTTTTAACATGTTTTTATTTTCAAGAGCCTCAACGACAGGAGTTCGATCACATGAACCCTCATAATAGTTCACTTTACATCCTAGTGCAGCTGCCTCATTATGTAGTCCAAATGGGATCCTTACATTTTCAAAACCACCTACAAAATAAGCAGCCATAGCAAGACTTGCCATTTTTAATGGATCATTGTGTGCGTCTGGCCACCAAGAGTTAGATAATTTCATTAATTCGCAGGTACCAGTTTGTGTTACTGAAACAACGGGTTTTCTATCCACTTCCTTTAGATTAATAGCATTCAGCAACCTATTTATTTCATTCATATAATTATCGCTCCATTTTTATTTTATAAAAACCCATCATTGGTAGCAATAACGTCGCACATTTATTTTTTAATAACCTCATCAACATCACCTTTATTCTCACAATCTTTGATTGTGGCACATACTCTTGACACATATCCACTAGGAAGATCAAAAAAGGTTTGCGTATGGTCTGACTCTGTTAACCATATTTCTTTCTTTATTAGCATTTTTTTAAAAAATTCCTCAGCTAAATGCCAATTAGATACAGTATCTTTTTTACTATGAATTATTAATACTTTTTTAGCTTTTGAAAATGAAACATAATTCATCAAATTAATTTCGTTTGGATCATGTTTAATAAATAATTTAAAGAAATACATAGTAATTGGAAAGAACAAAAATCCAATCATTCCAAACATCCTTTGAAGCGCGACTTTTAAAATTGCCTTAACATCATATATTGCGCTATCCATTATTAGAGCGTCGATAGGCTCATTCTTTGTTGAGGCGATAAATGCCGCAGATGCGCCAATGGAAAAACTAACAATAGAAATTTTTTTATTTTTAAAGTTATTTTGAGACTTTATCCACCTTATTATATTAAGAATGATAGCAGATTCATTTAAGCCAAAAGTACACAATGTTTTTGTATTAATATTTGATTGTAATTGAAAATCCGTCACCAACAAGTTTATCTTTGCTTCATGAAGTGGTTTTATGAGTTTTATTAAATACGTCTTATCAATCCCAAAACCTGGAATCATTATAGTAACATAATCACTGTCAGCTGGAAAATACCATGCATCAATACCACTATTATCATAAGAAATTTTTTTTTCGTAAAACTCTAAGCCCAATGATTTAGGACTTAGTGTTAGTGATGAAATTTTCGGGTATGCAAGTTTATAAGCGAAATATAAAGAAGGCAATATAAAAAAAAGTAAAGTGCAACCTATCAAAATTCCAATCCCTTCCATCGACAAAACGACCATATTTCATTCACTCTTTCTTATTTGAATAGAAAAATTTGGAAGAAACAGCTTTCATGTTTCTTCCAACCCATCTTTATGGCAGAGGATGAGTTTTTCAATTATTGTTTAGTTTTTGTTTCAGTTTGTGGCCATCCTGGAGGATAGGAACGAAATTCTGGCGCGTCTTTTGACCAGTTACTCCATTTTGTTGCTTTCATCAAAACTACATAGAGGACAATTGAAATGAGTAGTCCATTAAGAACAGGAATGCCTGCATAGCCCATGTAGTTTTGTAGGTAATATTCGATTCCACATGCAATAAAGTATGTAACGAGTGCAGCAGGATTAATGTATTTAATTATGGAACTTGGATGTGGATATTTTTGTTTATGAATTATGAAATAATCAGCGATCATGATTCCAGTAATTGGCGGAATGAATACACCTAATATCAATAACCAATTGATTAATTGAAAAGCAATACCGGAAACTGCCAATATCACGCCTATACTTCCTGATATCGCAGTGGTTATGTATGTAGGGAGACCGGTTAGATTCGATAATGCAAGTCCCGATGTGTAAGTTTGACAGTCACCGCTTGTCCATACAATTAATAGAATGCATAAGATTGCAATCCAGAACCAAACTGGTTGCCAAGACTGACCAGCTCCAAGCTGAGGCATTAAGACAAATAGATCAGGTTGTGCCATGGCTATGGCAGTTATTACACCTAAAGCCATGATAAAAGGATTCGATAGACCAAACGCAGATAAAGACGAGATTGTGACAACGCGATCCCCTTTGGCCCATCTAGAAACATCTGGTGCCAACGATGATCCCACTATCCAATGAGATATTATTAGTCCTATCGACAGGGTCCAAGGTAGCAATGCTCCTGGCACATTTGACGCAGCGACCCCTTGCCATCCAAGTGGCGATTCACTAACAGCTAACACAGCAGCAGAAATCATTAGTACAAACATTATTGGAACAGAAAAATTCGCAAGCCAACTAATAAGACGCATACCAGCAATGGCTAGAAATGTCATGATTATGCCCATTGAAAGACTCCATATGATGGGCGTTCCACCCAAATTTGCTGCCAATACATTTGCAAGAATTCCTATACTGACACCGAACCAACCAGCGAGTGTAACGAAATACAATATAGATGGAATGTAAGTACCGATGTTTCCAAAACTGTAACGAGAACTCATTGATACCGAAAGTCCTTGTCTCGCACCTAGTAAACCCACTCCAAGATTGAAGAATGCCAAAATCCAATTTCCGATGAACAGCAGGGCTATTGCCGTCCAAAAAGGCCAACCTGCGGTATTTAAAGCCCCGTATAAAGGACCACCGATATACCAAATCCAACCCCACCAAACTGAGGTAAGAGCATAGCCACCTTTACGATATTTTAAAGGCACTGGTTCTTTTGCAAACCCCTTCATTTCCTCTGACGGTCCAAGAATGCGCCTAATTCCTCTAGGCCTTGTACATGAAGCGACTTCGGGCTGTTCTTTTTCACTCATATTTTTCCCTCCTTTTTTTTATAAAAAAAAAGAAAAATTAGAGGCGTTCAAATGGAACGCCCAGATCTGTAAGCTCTTTCTTTACCTGTAGATATATGTCCCACCATTCTTTTGTTGGCATTAAGGTCTTTGGATCAGTATTCTCGTACCAAGACTTCCCTTTGTTTGGATGCATCAAATTGTTTTCATATTTTGGTAACAACTTCTTAGCTATTTCATTCATTGCATCACGTTTTACACCTGGCATACAATGCGTTATTTCGCCAGCAAACTTATTTTCTAGACCGCTAGTGTGATTAGGGTATCTGCAACCAGTTGGCCTTGTACCTGAAACCATCGAGCACCCGGAAACAACATGAGTTCCGCCAAGCACCGCAATTTCATACAATAGTTCAGGCGTCACACATCCATACAATGTGCTAAGAAGCCCAAGTATTAACATATGAGAGTTTCTACTCTGTGCTTGATGAGTGACACTGTCCGCCCAAACCGATTGTCTATCGCAATTGCCCATTGTCCACATATTCAATATGAGCCCCCCGGTAATTGTCAGAAAGTGAACGGCGCGTTGCATTATTGCAGCAGCTACAGCAGCCAAGGCAGCTCCTTCAGGCCCACCACAATATCCGCCTATCATTGAGAAATGATTTCCTACAGCTACGCCTTCCATGGCATATACATCGTGAGCTACTTTATGGAGCATGTCATAACCTGTTTTCAATTCAGTTGGAGCCAAGATTATTGCTAAATCTTGTTGGCGATAAGCTCCTGGTGCACCATAACCTCCAAGATTCCCATATTCTGAAGCCGCAGATTCAGCACACCATACAGGCAACCAAGGCCTTCCTACTGATGCAACAGCTTGACGATACAACATCCCTTCGTATTTCCCAACATATGTTTCAAGTGGTGTCCTTGCTTTAATTTTTCTTCCTCGTACTGTAGGTAAAGTGCTAGCTAATAAGCAATCTACATCGTGCCATTGAGCTATTGATTGAAGTACTTTTACATAGATTTCTTCGTCTACGTGTATTCCCATTGCACCAACTACAGAAACCGGTCTTATGTTATCTTCTGGGACTCGTTTTCTAAATTCGACTCTATCTTCATTTGGCCCGCCAGTTACCCAAAGTGTAGGTGCATCTTGTAATATTTGTCGAACTTCTCTTTCTGAAAAGAGGATTCTTCTCGAAGTGTTTAAACAGTACGCACCACTTTCAACGAAGAGCTCAAAACCAGCTTTCCAAAAAGCATCTGCTAGGCTGTCGTCAGTGTTAACAGGGTTGTTTGGGTCATAGCTTTTTGCAATGTCGTATTCTTTTAATTTTTGTGCGATTAGCCGTGGCAGGAATTTAGCATCCCACTCTTTGACAGGCATAATTGGACCATTTTCAGCACGATCCAGAACCTCTATTATCTCTACGGTCATTTTTCCACCCCTCTACTCAACCTCTCCAAGGATGATTGGCTTTGTCAGCCGCCTATCCCTTTTTTCACTCACCAGTTGATTAGCTACTTGAACACCCTCTTCAGCATGTCTACCCCATCCATCGACGCCAATCTCCTCAGCATAAGTCGGAGTTGTTGGACCGCCCCCGATTAAAACTCTGAATCTATCGCGAAGTCGCAGGCCTTCCAAGTTTTTAACAACATCTTCCATGTAAAACATTGATGCAGTAATTAATGATGATAAAGCAATTATGTCCACATTGTTCTTTTGTGCTTCTTCGATAAATCGTTGAACTGGCACATCATTTCCTAGGTCGATTACTTCAAAGCCATTTACTTCAAGCATAGTGGCAACGAGGTTTTTACCGATATCATGGATGTCGCCAAGCATGGTGCCTATTACTACCTTTCCTTTTTTGGAGATCTCTCCTTTTATATGGGGGCGCAATATGTTAATAGCAGCTTTCATTGCGTCTGCAGCCAACATTACTTCAGGTAAGAAAATTTCTTGTTTTGAGAACTTGTCACCGATTATTTTCATGCCGATTGCCAGTCCATTATCGATTGCTTCAATTGGATCGATACCTAATTCGATAGCTTGTTTAGCAAGTTTCGTTGTTGCTTCTTCATCTCCTGCTTGTACAGCTTTGCTCAAATCTTCTAACAATTTATTTTTTTCAGAAATTTCCAATTCCCCCCTATCAGGGCATTTCATTAATGAAGTCTAATGAAATTTATAACTTGTTATCATTGAATAAATGCATAATTTTTCTTTGTTTTTGTTGAATAATAGTATTTTTTTTAATCATTTTCTTAAAATATTAAAAATTAATTTATCAATAAAAAATTCATTATTGGATGGATTATCCATCCATAAATAAAAAAATTTATTTCTTTCTAAGAATAAATAAACCTAGTGTTATTACTAGATGTTTTCAAATGTTAATAGATTGCAAGGCAATAATGAGGATTGTATTGGGGAATGCACATTATTAATCCAAAATTCGATTATAGATGGACAAGATGGTTGTTTAGTTGAAGTCAATAAAGCTAAGAAGGGTGCGCCTTTTCGTTATGCTGAATCGATAATTGAAGCATTATATTATTTAAGGCTTAAATATGAATTACCTTATCGTGAGCTTGAAAGGACAGTTTATGAGATTTCTAAATATTTTAATGGTTTTAAAGGTCCAGATTACACTACAATACATAAAAGAGTTAAAAAGATGAGTGAAAATAAGACGATAAGCCATATTATTAAAGATGATAAAACAACAATAATAATCGATGAGGATGGCGTCAGAATATTTTCATCTAATGATTTACGATTGCAGTTCTGGAAAGTTAGTAAAATGTATCAAAAAGTACTTCTTAAAATCAATAGAAATAGGCAAATAGACTTAATCGATCTGGAGTGAAAAGTCTTTAAAATCAGATACGAGTTATCTAAAAATTATAATTTAGTATTAGAAGAATTATAAATGCGAGCGATGATATAGACTAAACTACTAATAACTATAGATAGATATGGGCCAGCATAATATAATAAGCTTAAATTTTCATAAAATAGTCCACTAAAACATATAATAACACTTATAATGAATGCACAAAGTGAGTTGAGATTAATTCCTGAATAATACCAATAGCGCCCCTCTTTTAAATAAAGATCTTGAATAAGTAATTTTCTTTTATTAATTAGAAAATAATCTGTCAAAAGAATACCAATAATAGCTCCAAAAAAAATCCCATAACCATCGATCCATGTATAAAGGTAGCTTTGCCAATCTCGAAGCAGGTTCCATGGTTGAATTAAGATAGCGATGATTGTTGATATTACAGTGGCACGAAACCAATTTATTGTTTTTGGGAATAGGTTAATTAAAGCAAGGTTGATGGAAGAAATGTCTACAATTAATGCTGTTTTAAGAGAAGCCAACATGATTGAAAATAATAACATCAAATTAAAATAGAGATTTGTAAGATTATTATTTTCAACAGGGTTCCAAATGGGTTGATTGAATAAAATTAAACTCATATAAGACACATAAATGCCAATTCCCGCAAAAATGAATTGACCCAACACTAACCCGCTAATTTGACCTACAATTTGGGTTTGCTGTGATCTTGCAAAACGGGAATGATCAGATGCATTTAACGTTAATGTAGACCAATGGAAAGATATTGCCACAAAGAGCTTAATCAATAAGTCATTATTCCAATTCGAGTTAATCAAAGCATTGGTGCCTTCCTGACTAAAATGTAAATAAAGAAAGATACACCACACTATCCCACTTATTAATAACAATGAAGTCGAAAGTGTGTTCAAAGTTTGAATATGTTTTTTTGATTTCCTAGGATTGTAACAAAGTGTAAAAAAAAGGCATGTGATCAAAAAAATAATAAACCAATAAAAGGTATGAAAAGGCACATCCCTCCAAATAGGGATTAATAAAATAACAAGACTATCTAATGCAGAGCCGCCAATCCAAAGCAGAATACCATACCAACCTGCAGCTACTAAACCACGAATAAATGAAGGGATGTGAGAGCCCAATAAACCAAAAACAGATCTGGCCTGAACAGGATATGAAATACCATATTTTGTTCCAGGATGCGCAATCAATGTTGAAAAAATGCTCATGATAAAAGTGCTTATAGATAAGATAATTAAAGAAGCAACGAGATCTAGCCCAGCCAATATTAATGAAGAGCCTACCATAAAAGAGGTTACACAAGCAGTTGAATTAAGCCATAATGAAATATATGAAAAGATGCCTCTTGTTTTTTTTTCTCTTGGCACAGGCAATAATTCAATATTGGCATATGGACCGGTTTTAATTTCGGGAGTTGGTAGACTCGATCGTTTAGATTTCATCAACCAACCTCCTCATAAAAAACTAATTGATATTATTGATAATGGTGCTTTTATAATTATTCTTCAGATTAAGAAGATCATAATTTTGAGGGACGATACAATTAGAACGTTAAAAATTAGCCAAAAAACAACATAAGGTATTGAATATGCATTGAATTAAAATAATATCAATAAACCAATTACTTTTTACAACACGACCTTAAAAATTTTTTAACCCATCTTGGATTTGAACAAAAATTGAGGTGCATGTACGATCCCAATACACCTTTCTCAATCCACCCATCGTGAACTCCATCGATGCCAACACCGACTTTCATTCTATAAGCATACTTTATGCATGAAGGAGGTTGTAAAATTTTTGAATAATGAAATTCATGACCTTTTATTATTTCGCCAATGTTTGAAAAAAAGTTATCATTAATTACTTCTGCCAGAGTGTAATTTAAAGTCAATTTTTCATTCATAATCGTTTCTGAATTAAATATACCAATCATTGGGTATTTTATACCATCATAACTAGTTATTGAAGATGTTAGATACATCAATCCACCGCATTCAGCATAGATGGGATTATCTTCCTCAGCAAAATCTAAGATTTGTTTCTTAATATTTTGATTTGCGGCTAATTTTTCAGAATATACTTCAGGAAAGCCACCTCCCAAATACAACGCATCAACAGTAGGTATATTTCTATCATGTAGAGGGCTAAAAGTTATAATTTCTGCTCCATTTATTGAAAGAAGCTCCAAATTCTCTTGATAATAAAAATTAAACGCTTCATCAAAAGCTACACCAATTTTAATTTTTTTTTCATCCTTTTTTTTGTAAAGAGATATTTTTGTTGGAATAGGCTCTACCATTTGTGCTATTTCAATGATCTTGTAAATATCTATGTAGCTTTCCAACAATTTAATTTTACTTAGGATGTCGATGGTTTTTTTTTCAATGGTAGGGATTAACCCTAAATGTCTTTCTGGTAATTTACATTCATTTATTTTGGGAAGTGCGCCTATTACAGGAATTCCAGTTTTTTTTGTAATGATTTCTCTACACCATTTACCATGAAGATCATTTACAACATTGTTTAAAATTACACCTTTTATCTTGACATTTTTATCGAATTTTATTAAACCCATTACAATCGCACCACTAGTTCGAGCCATATCATGAACGTCCATGACTAAAATGACAGGACTTTTTGTCAATTTTGCTATTTCAGCGGTGCTTCCCGTTTCATTTAAACCATTTAAACCGTCATAGAGGCCCATTACTCCTTCTATTATTAAAATGTCCGCACCTTTACTTGCATGATTAATAATTTCTAATAGATATTTCTTAGGAACCATCCAACTATCTAAATTTCTACAACTACGACCTGTGTTTATTGAATGATAGCTTGGATCGATATAGTCAGGACCAACTTTAAACATCTGAACTTCATACCCTCTTTCAATAAGCATTGATGAAATTAGTAGCGACACTGTTGTTTTTCCTACCGCACTACTTACCCCACCAATAACTAATCTCATTGGAAACATGATATATCAATAAAAAATACCAATAAACGTAAAGATATATTTATCCAAAATGTGTATTACGCACAGAGCATATTTTCCACCGCTAAATATTAAGCCCATTTCAAATCAATATTAAAAAATACATTAATTTAAAAACAAATAATGATTAATTATTTTTACTTGATTTATGTTCTTTATATACCTTTAATAATGAATGAGGCGCATCAATAATTGATCAATTTCATTTATAATTACATCTGCCCCCACCTTCTGCGCCATCGGCCCTCCAGCTATTATCTTCACGTCGCCCCTCGCTGCCCTGATCCCCCTCACCAAGACAATGGCGCTGTCAAGAGCCTCGGGGTCTATGCATGAAAGGATGGCGAATTTCAACGCTGGATCAGACAGCGCTTCCTTGAGGTCATCCATGGTAACGCCTTTCCTCGAGGAGTGGACTCTGAACCCTCGTGACCTCAGCATGGTGGTTATTATTTCTTTCATGAGGATGTGGCCCTCACCCCTCGCTGTCGCTACGATTACTGAGGGTGCCTCTTTCCGCGGCGTTTGGGTGCTTGCATCGATCTCCTTAAGTGCCTTCATGGTGGCGTTGAAGCAATCGAGCCAAGCCTTCAGGGCGCCTTGCGGATCCCTTTCATGCCATGCGCAGAACGAGGACCAGGCGCCAAGAATCCCTTTGAATATGAGGTCGTCTGGGCTGGTTCCAGCCGAAAGAGCGCCCCTTATGGCGCTGATCGCGGCTTGGGAGTTGCCAGCTAGTATTGCGGCAGATAGCTGGGAAAGAGAGGGGCCAGGATCAGCCATGATACTTACCCCCAATGCATATCTTCTTTAAACGGATGAGCTCCATTCTTTTGAAGAAGGGCATTTTCAGGCATGGCTCTTCTCCGCAACTTGCATGAACGGCTTCAGGGCAGCTTATTTGATGGTGCATTGTTCCTTGGTTCAGACCAGCTTGGTACCGCATTCGCTGCAGAACCTGGAGCCAGCAGCATTCTGGGCACCGCAGTTGGGGCATTTGCCCAACGAGAGTGGGGCGCCGCAGTTGTTGCAGAACTTCCCCTGACCGGATGGTTTTCCACACCTGGGGCATATGGTCTGTTTGCTCTCGATCTCCCCTGTGAAGACCTTCGTGTCCTTCGCCTTCTCCCAGATCTGATCTTTCTGCGCCTGCGCTTTAGCAGCCGCGATCTCCACGTTCAGCCTTGGGGCGTCCTCGACGCAGAGCCCCTCCTCGTCGTTCCAGTCGCTCTCGCAGACGTATCTGTGGCACTTGGGGCAGCGTTTGAAGTGCCCCATTGCCTCGTTCTGCGCAAGCTTGAACGCCTCCTCGTGCTCCTTGTGCCATTCCGGGGACATCCCGTGGAACCTCTGCGACAGGGTGTTAGCTGCGCGGTCTCCCGCATAACCGATGTTGTATCCCCTGCCCAGGACGGATGCGCCAATACTGGCCGCGGATCCCAAGCCCTTCAGGAAGCCAGCCTTCTTGTAGGTCTTTGAGGCTACGAACTGCGTCTTGTAGCCATCGTTGCAGATATCGCAATGGAACGTGAACTGGAATCCAGCTTCTGTGGAGTTGTCATCAAAATTTCTGGTGAATGGCTGTAATGCCATCAGAATACCTCACTTAGGATATAGGGGCTTGCCGCATTTTATACATTTCTCACCTAGGGGCGGCTGTTCTGCACTGCATTTTGGGCACTTCACAGAGAGCCTCGCGCCGCACTTCTCGCAGTAGTCCCCGAAGAAAGTCACAGCTTTACATGACGGGCACTCCACTTTGAGCGAGAGGCCGCATGAGCTGCAGCTGACCCATCCACTCTCGATCGGCGCCCTGCACTTGGGGCACCTGAGCGGCCCGAGCGGATTTACTTTCCCACAGGCGGGGCATACATTAGAGTCTGGCGGTATTAGGGCATCGCAGTAGCGGCAGGGGTGCTTGAATCCTACCATAAGACGACCTCCGTTGATCACTCTACGTGCGCCTTAATCACCTTTTTCGCCAACGCTCCTATTCCATACGTCGTTATCGTTGGTGGTTGATGTGTTGAATAGGAGAAGGGACTTGACGTCTGATCTCCACTGTTCGGGGTTTATGTGGAGGACCCTGCCAATGAATGCCGCGCGCAAAGACTTGAGAGGTGATAAAGATTTGGCAGCATAGAGGTACTTTTGGTAGGCCGGCTCATAGAGCCTCTTATCTGGGAGGTAGATTGGCTCTCTTCTGAAGTTCGTATCTATCATGGCCTTGTTTACTGCATCGATTGCGCGGTCGCATGCAGCGTCCAGCATAGCGGTTCCCATCTTCGGGTACTCGCTCCGGGGGACCATCCTGAAGAGATATGTTGCCCTGCCTGACCCCTCGGGAGAGGATGCCTCCATCACGATCGCGTTGCCCCCGATCGCTGGCGAGCCATAAACAGGAGCCAAGAACCAGAGGTCGATCTCGCCCCCATCCCGATCCCTTGCTAGCCCCTCCTTCACGCCAATGCAGATCTTCCCTTCCCTGGCGATCGACTTCAAGAATTCGTACTCCTCGCTGATGCCCACCCTCTCTATGTTCATTTCGAGCTGCGCCCACAATTGCGGTGAAATGCTGATTATATCGGACATCTTGGCGGCCCTCCCTTCCCTCATCAGCCTCGCCAGGGCAGAGAGGGACGCGGCATCAGCTGAGGGGAAAAGCCCTGAGATCAAACCGAGGACCTTTCCCTGTAGGTCGCTTATTGCAGACGCAAGACCCCTGGCGAAAGGCTCATGGAGCCTGCCCATCTGCTTCAATGAGAGGCGCTCACCGCCTTCCATAACGACCTCCAATGAATAACCGGACTGGGAAACTGAGGCTATTTCGCTGTATCGGAACCTGAAAGGGGTGCCAGCGTCCGGCATTACGACGAGGGCTGTCTCGTAGAGCCTCAGTTCGCATTCCCCCTGCAGGGTCATTGCACCATCGCTCCCTTTTATGGCGCAGAGTGCCCTTGCCCTCATCCCCATCTCCTTTTCGTCCATCAGCATGTCTTTCAAGATCAGCTCGTTCCTAAGCCTAACAGCGTTCCGGTAGAAGTCGTCATGGCTCCTGCCGAGGGCAGAAATCTCGATCGCCTCTCCCGTATGGAGAGCCAGTTTCAGCCGGTAGTTCTCGCTGTAGCAGGCTCTGATCCACCTAAATGGGATCTGGATCATTTCCCCGAATGGAGGGGCGATCCTGATCGATTCGGGGTAGAGCTGCGCCTTGCACTCACCTGGCGCAACGTTTATGCCTTTGAAGCCTGAAATTGCATAGCTGCAATTTGCCTCGATGAGGGGCTTCTGCGGTGATCCTGCAGAATTGACGCCCAAAGCGCTTTTATCTCCAATAATCCCGTCCTGGGGTTCCCTAAACAAAAGATCACCAGATCAGAATCTGGAGGCATGATTAATAACACATTCGCCTGAAGCCACTGGTCTTTGTTTAAAAGGGTGCTGGCATTATTGCCGGAGGCGAATTGTGCACATTTAACCCGGATTTTAAGAATGATGGCGGTCAGTAGTCAAAACTGCGTTATGCATATAAAGAGATGCGCCTCAGTGTTTGGTTATGAGTTCAGAACAGCCGTTCAAAAGGTCAAAGGTCTTGGATTCAGTAAGGGGCATCGCAATACTCTTCATGATACCGCTCCATTTGTTCCTCTTCGGCGGTGGGGCAGAGTCTTTAGTAGGGGAGGGGGGCGGCGGAGGAGGTAGCTCTGAATGGGCTGCACTGATGGCCAAGTTAATCGTGGTGAACACCCAAAGGCCATTGGGCAGCGGTCTTGTTCTGTTCTTCTTCATCACTGGTGTCGCATTGTCGCTCATGCTTCTTAAGTACAAGGGGAAAGGGCTAAAGCAGATCGAGGTAAGGGTTCTGAAGAGGTACGGGCTCTACATACTTGCGGGGATAGCGATGAGCTTGCTCTTCAGGGCATTCAACTACCTCCAGACTCCAGGAGCGGTATTCGACCCGATCAGTTGGCTATATTGGACTTTCCGCTCGTTCATGGATCTCTCAGGCCCAATCCTTGGGCTCGGGGTATCGGCGATAATAGCGTTCCCTATAATATTCAAGTGGGATTGGAAGAAACTGGCGTTCGCAGGGTTGGTCTTGGCGGTGATCGAGGCTGCCGCGATTTACCTTATACCTTTTGAGAGGCACATCGTTACGAACTTTTTCATAACTAACAGCTTCTCTGTAGGCAAGGGCCTCCCGCTCGTCCTTTTCGGCGCGGCTGTAGGGAAATGGATGGGGGTCGGGAGGAAGCTGGACAGGCGTGTTGTCGCGGTCAGCGCAGCGGTCACGCTGGGGTATTTCATTGTCCCCACGCTACTAGGGAGCGGGGGATGGCACATGATCATTGCGGTCTGGGCGTTCCCGCACGCAGCAATCTTCATAGCGGCCGCCGGGATTTTTAGCCTCGCGATCTTCCAGAAGCTCGAGGAGAGGGGGACGAGATTGGGGGCATTCCAGGCGCTCGGCAGATCTTCGTTCATAGTCTACTACGGCCATTATCTGATACTCATGATCCTTAACGCAATCCTTGGGTTAGCGGGTGTCAAGGTAACTTTGATTATGTCGGTGGGCGAGCTCGTTATCAGCACCGCCACGATATGGCTCCTGATATACTACTTCAGCAAGAGGAGATGGGGGCCTCCTTCGACCTGGTAAGCAATGGACAGTGGCGAGGCTTAAGCCTCAACCTTTTTATCGGGACAGCGGGAAATTGAACTTGCCGAGGCGGGGGTGCTGAGATCTGGAGGTTGCTCCTATCGACGAGGTCTTCAAGAGGATAATGGAGGGCTACAACCGCTCTCCAAAAGGCTGGCAGTTCGCGTCTGACGGGATAGGGAACGCCCTCGTACTTGGACCACATGAAGGGTACCGTCTTAAGGTAATGGCGCTCAGCCCTACAGAGAGCATCGGGCTTGGCGCGAAGGTGGAAGATAACGAGGAGCTGAAGGGAATCTTAGGCGAGGGGAGGCATTTCGGCTTCAGGACCATATCGAAGGAAGACCTTTTATCGCTGGTACGGTCCCTCAAGCATGAGGAAGACCTGATGGTGAGGCAGAGCACAATAGACGCGCTCCTCAAGCAGGATCCGCTCCCGACGTGGAGGCTCCAGCCTCCGGGCCTTGGCGCCATAGTGAGCGGCCCATACGCCTACCGCCCAGACCTTCGGAGCATATCGAGCCTCCAGTCCAAGCTTGATGAGAAGCTCGCTGCAGAGGTTGATGCGTTGCTCAGAAAGAGGAGCCCCATGAGGGCATCGATGTTCAGGTGATCTTTTTGTGCGCTGAAATCCAAGAGGTGGTCTTCAGGAAAGGGCCAAAAGGGAGCGGGGGGGAGAAGATAAAGTTCTTCAAGTCGGCATCTTGTTCCAGGTGCCCTATAGCCAAGTTCATACTGTTGCGCGTCCTGACGAGTATGGGGATGGAATACGATCAGTGCGTCACAGAGAGGGACACGGAGAGGGACAGCGATGCAATGGCCGAGCTTCTGATGCTCGACTGCGTCCAGACCCCCGTGTTGAAGCTCGGCAGCGTTCTTGTGAAGGAGGAGGAGGCCCTAAAGGAGAAGGTAGTGAGGGAGGCTGTCCAAAGGTGGGCATCAGGCCTCTGACGGCCGTTGAAGGTGCCGCTTAGCATATGGTGGGTTGGTAATGAGGTGCAAGTCCTGCGAGAAGTGGTATGGGGCTGAGGATGACGACTACGGACCGTGCAGCATAAAGCACGCGCGGGGCGACGCGAAGTACATCACCCACGGGGAACACAGGTGCGACGAGATCTATAAGGACGTGGAGGGCTGACCGGTGAGGTTCCGCGAGGCTGTCCTGGAGGATTTCCCGCTTTTGGTGGAGTTGACGGAGAGGGAGGGCTGGAACTATACCGAGGCGGACTTTGTCAACCTGAAGAACACAGGGTGCGCCCACACCCTCGTTGCTGAGGATGTGGGAGGGATCCTTGGCATGATCACAGTCATAGACTATGACAACATGGGCTGGATCTCGAATGTCCTTGTGAAGAGGTCGAAGCGCGGCTCCGGGATCGGGAAGAGGCTCCTCGCTGAGGGGATCGGGATTCTCGGGAGGAAGGAGACGGTGAGCCTCTTCGCCTACGAAAGGTCAAAGAAGTTTTACCAGAGCGAAGGCTTCAGGCTCGACCGCGCCCTCCACTTCGTGAGGTACAAAGGGTACATGAGCGGGGCCGCCACTAGGAGGGGTAGTTACGACTTCCTGAGGTTCCAGAAGGAGTGTTTCGGCTACAATTGTCCCAAGATACTCAACATGCTCGCGAGCATAGGGACAGTTCTGTCTCCGGTCGAGGGGGAGGGCTTCGCGATAGTGAGGGCTGACCCGAAGGAGCCGTGCGTCGGGCCGGTTGTGGCGGACGATCCTGTCGCTGGCAAGTCGCTCCTCTACGCCGCCTTCAACCAGATCGGGGCAGGCTGCAGGGCGGTGCTACCGAGGATGGTCGAGGGGACGGACGAGGTTGAGAGGGTAAGCAGGCTATATCTCGGCGAGAGGCCCATCCTTGACGAGGGCAGGGTCTTCGCCTTCTCTGGGCTCGAGCTGGGGTGAAAGGGGGTTTCGACCGGTGTTAGTCTACAACACGAAGACAAGGACGAAGGAGGAGTTCATCCCCCAGCGGTCAGGCGAGGTGAGGGCATACATCTGCGGCCCTACCGTCTACGACTATTGCCACATAGGCCACGCGAGGACTTACATCAACTTCGATGTCCTCAGGAGGTATTTGGAGGCGACGGGCTATGACTTCATCCACGTCCAGAACTTCACCGACGTGGACGACAAGATAACAAAGAGGGCAGCCGAGAGGGGAATGACCCCAATACAGCTCTCCGATGAGTTCATAGAGGAGTACTTCAGGGACATGGACGCCCTGAATGTGAAGAGGGCCTCAAGGTACACGAGGGCTTCGGATTACATCGGCAAGATCGTCGAGATCACAGAGCGCCTCATGGCGAAAGGCATAGCCTACAGGTCCGGGGGGACTGTGTATTTCGACGTCGAGGGGGCGGGGGGCTTCGGCGAGCTCGTTTCGGGCATAGAAGGCGCGGTGACAGACCCGATAATGTCGCTCGGGAAGAGGGGGCCTTTCGACTTCGTGCTCTGGCGGGAGGGGGGCGCGGCGGAGCAATCATGGGATTCTCGGATCGGCAGGGGGAGGCCGGGGTGGCATACGGAGTGCGTCGCAATGGCAATGGACAGCCTCGGCGAGGTGCTGGACATACACTGGGGCGGCATGGATCTGATATATCCCCATCACGAGTGCAGCGCGCTTGTTGCCAGAGCCATCACAGGCAAGCCATTCGCAAGGTACTGGATGCACAACAACTTCGTGACCCTTTCAGGAGAGAAGATGTCGAAATCCGCCGGGAACACGGCCTACATAAGGGACGTGCTGGAGGGGTTCAGGGCAGAGGTTCTGAGGACATACCTCCTCTCGAAGGGCTACAGGGAGAGGATAGACTACTCCGAGGCTGGCATGGAGAGGATGGAAAAGACCTATGACCTCATGGTAGAGGGGGCAGCAGAGGCCAGGAAGGGGGGCGGTGGTGCGGGCGTCAGCAGCTGCATCAAGGAGTATGCTGACGCGTTCTTCGGGGCGCTCGACGACGACTTAGAAACGGGCCAGGCGCTTGCGGTCGTCGAGAGGCTCTCCTGGGAGATCACAGGCGGGGCACCTGACAAGGATTTTGCTGGCGCGTCGCGGATATATGACGCGGTCGAGGGCGTGCTGGGGATAAGGCTTAGGCGCTGAGTGCGTGCTGCCGCCAGCGGCGGCGGGTTGCTCGAGGCGGCGCCTCGATCGATCATTCAGCGTCTACCCAGTATTCACCGTCTGTAGTGCACTCCTTCTTCCAGATGGGGAGCTCATGCTTTATCCTTGTGACCAAGAGGCGGAGCGTGTCGAAGGCTGCCTGGCTCCGCTCAGTCGCGAGCGCGACGTATAGGACCTCCTCGCCCGGGTAGAACTTGCCGTACTTGTGGCATATGGCGACGTCTACGACGCCCTCTATTAGGAGGGCTGCCTTCGCCATCTCATCCATTGCCCTCTTCGCTGCCTCCTCGAAGACCTCATATTCAAGGTGGTCAACGTCCTTCCCTTCGGCGCTTTTCTTTCGGACGACGCCGGTGAACGTGACGACGGCGCCGTGCTCGCACCCTTTAAGGGACGGCTTCAGGGAATCGATCACATCCTGGAGGGCGATCGCGTCTTCCCTCTTCGCAAGGAATGTCTTTGGCATGGCTCAAACTACCTGACAACTGATTCAGGATAGACTAAAATAAATGCTCTCCGTGGAGCTATACTGGTGCGACGATGTCGTTTGAAGAGGTAGCGATGGGGCTGAGGTACGACCAGCGACTTCTCGAGATGCTTGTCGGGGTATACGGGCCAAGGACGCGCATGGTGCTCGAGGCGCTTAAGGCGCCACCTAGGGAATACGCACTCAGGGTCAATATGCTGAAGGCAGACCCGGATGACGTGGTCGGCGAGTTCGAGGCGATGGGAGCCCGCTGCAGGAGGTCGCAAGTTATCGATGAGGCGATAACAATTGAGGTCGATGGGCCTTTCACGGTGAGGAAAAGGGGAGCAAGGATCACTGCAGACAAGTTCGCTGCGGAGAGCGTTATGCTGGGGAGCAACCTCTACGAGCCCGGTATCCTCAGGTCCGAGAGGGCGAGACCCGGGGACGAGGTGCATGTGGCAGACATATACGGGCACGTTGTAGGGAGCGGCATAGCCCACTTCAGCTCTGCGCGCCCCCACACGAAAGGGGTGGCGATGACGACGACGGAGAGCGTCTACAGGCTTCCTCAGATAAGGGAGACGGCTGCTTATTCGGAGGGGCGGATTCAGGAGCAGAGCCTGCCGGCTATGCTGGTGGCGCGGATCCTAGATCCCGAGCCAGGGGAGGTCGTGGTCGACATGTGCTCCGCCCCCGGCACGAAGGCGCTCCATGTCGCACAGATCCAGGGGGATCGAGGCACAGTTTACGCCTTTGACAACGCGCCAAACAGGGTTGCAAAGATCAGGGCTGAGATCCGGAGGCTCGGAATCAAGTCGGTAAGGGCAATCCCCCGAGACTCCAGGTACATAAAGCAGGATTTCCCCAGCATGATTGCAGACAAGGTGATTGTCGATCCGCCGTGCACGGCCTTGGGAGTGAGGCCCAAGCTCTATGAGGATGCCAGAGCCAGCGACGTCGAGGCATGCTCGGCCTACCAGAGGCAGTTCCTCGAGGCGGCAGCTTCGATCGTGAAGGATGGGGGCGAGATCATTTACTCGACATGTACGCTGACGCTGGAGGAAAACGAAGGCGTCGTCGAGTACGCGATTGAGAACCTAGGCCTTGAGCTGGCGCCCCAGGAACCGCGGATAGGCAGCGGCGGCTTGAAAGGTTTCACGAGGGCGCAGAGGTTCGATCCAGACCGGACCGACACGCCTGGCTACTTCATCGCAAAGTTCCTTAAGCGTTGATGCGGCTCCGTCGAGTTCGAGGCGGCGCAATTCATTGATCCTTGTCCACCTTGGAGTTCGATATGGTCTTCTTGCTGTAGACCTTACGCTTGAGCTGGTGCCCGCAGACGCTGCATACAGTTATCTTCGACGAGTGCTCGTAGGTTGCTCCGCACGCTGGGCAATAGAGGAACCACCAGAACTCCTGGGAGATCCCTTTGGTCATCATCGGCTTGAAGTTTATCTTGAGGAGGTTGCAGAGGTTCTGGAGGCTGTAGTCGTCGCTGACGACGAGTGCTTCATGCCCCTCGGCGTTGAGCTCCATCGCGAGGGCGACGACCTCCAGGTCCGTCTCTGAGAGGACGGTGATGTCCCCTGTCGAGCTGGCCTCCAGCTTCGCCTTGTCGAGGTACTCCTTCTTTGGTAAACGGACCTTGAGCCTGCCAGACGAGACTGAGAGGTCGGTTATCGTCTTCGTCTTCCTGCTGAAGAGCTCGGCCTCGACCCTGGGGGTTATGAAATGCTCGCCGTCGACCAGTTGGGGGTTGAAGCCGTAGATTATGGCAGAAGTGTCAAGCACGTAGGTGGGAACCATCCTCAGATCTCGAACCCCAGTTTAATCTTCTGTCGTATACGCTTATAAAAGTCTGAGCTGCTCACCCTCACGAAGGCTGCCCTTTCCTCGGACCGCTCCACCGTTATCGGGACCTCGTAGTCGACTGGGACGGTTGTCTGCCCATCGATCACGATCAATCCGGGGGAGCCCAACGGGAGGACTTTTATTCCGACCTTGGTCGAGATCGGGAAGAGGGTCGGCTTGATGCCGGCAGTGAGCGGGCAGATGAAGACCACCTCTATCACGTCGAGGCGAGGGTCGATCACCGGTCCGCCTGCGGAGAGGGCATAAGCCGTGGAGCCGGTCGTTGTCGAGACAATGACGCCGTCCGCCTTCCCCCTGTGGAATGGCTCCTCGTCCCGCGTGACGGCGAGGGAGAGGATCTTCGTCGGCTTGTTGGTCGTTACGAGGACCTCGTTGAGGGCGGGCGGTAGCTTCAGCTCCCTGTACTTGACCTTCAACTTGGTCTTGTACTCAAGGAAGAACTTACCGGCAGCCATCCTCTCGAGGGCCTCTTGCGCTCCCTCCGGTGACGTCTCGCAGAGGAACCCCAAGGCGCCGACTTTGATGCCAAGGATCGGCGTCTCGCCTATCGACTGCGCGACGCGCATTATCGTCCCGTCCCCCCCTACGACGACGACGGCGTCAGCGTCCATCTCGCCCAGCGGGGTCTGCTTTGATCCTGCCTTCGAGGCAGCCTCGCCAGAGTAAAGGACCTCGATGCCGCGCGAGGAGAGGTATTTGCCGGCCTCGACGGCGACGCGGATCGCCTCGGGCGAGCCTATCTTTGAGACTATTCCTGCGCGGCTGACTTTCATATTTGGACGGCGCCTCCAAGAGGAAGAGGGCTTGAAATACTATTGGCTACCGCAGTTTTAAATAATTGCGTCTCCTCTTAAAGACTTACAAAGGTGATGATATGGCTGAAATGACACCACGAAAACGGGCTCTATTATGCGTCACAGGGAACAAGCGGAGGGCTGACAGGATCAGCTGCATGGACACCCTGACGACTTGCACAGTGGACCAGATGAACGCTGTCAAGGCGCCCTTTCCAGAGGCAAACAGGGATCCAGAGCTTGCCTTCAAGCTCGCTGCGGCAGCCTGGGAAGTAATAGGGCTAGAGGGCTTCAAGCTTCCTTTCGACCTTTGCGTCGAGGCTGAGGCCTTGGGATGCAAAATAAACTGGGGGAGGATCGACAGGCACCCTAGCGTCGAGACACACGTATTCAACGACCTGAAGGATCTGAAGATACCGGACGACATCGTGGAGCGCGGGAGGTTCCCACTCAAGCACGATGTCGAGCTGAGGCTCAGGAAAGAGTACGGCGACTACTTACCGATCGTCAACCAGGTTACCGGACCATTCACTGTCGCGGGCCACATCTTCGGCATTGAGAAGTTCTGCATCTGGACAAAGAAGAGGCCGCTGGCCGACGTCAGGGAGGCGCTGATGCAGATCTCCGAGATGAATATCGCGGACTGCAAGAAGGCGCTGAAGAGCGGGACTGACGTCGTCTGCATAGCCGATCCTTCGGCGACATCGGACATACTATCGCCGACCTTCTTCAAGGAGGCAATGCTCCCAGTTTACCAGAACATGGCAAAGAAGATCGGGGCACCGATAGTCCTACACATATGCGGGAACACCTCGTCATACCTGCCATTCATAGCTGACAGTGGATTCGACGCTTTTTCGGTTGACGCGCAGGTCGATCCGGGCTTCGCCAAGGCGATAGTGGGAGACAAGATAGCAATCGTCGGAGGAGTGCCAACGATCACTGCTCTCCTCTTCGGGACGCCTCAGAAGGTCAAGGAAGCCGCGATCGACGCGATAAAGAAGGGAGTCGACGTGCTGATGCCGTCTTGCGGAATACCGCCGAGAACCCCAACAGAGAACTTCAAGGCAATGGTTGACGTTGCCAGGTGCATGGTGTACGTGTAAAAGGTGATATGAATGGCCACAAAAGAAGAGATCGTTAACGGTTTCATGAAAGCGATAGTAGATGGTGACGAAGAGGCTTCTGCAAAGTGGGCGAAGGAGGCAGTAGCAGCTGGCCTTGACGCCTACGAAATGGTCACGAAGCACGGCGGCGACGCCATGACGATCGTGAACCAGAAGTATGAGAAGAAGGAGTACTTCGTGCCGGAGGTGCTCTGCGCAGCCAACGCCCTGAACGCGGGCGTGGACATACTCTCGCCGCACATGAAGGCCGACAAGACTTCCGTCCCCGCCACTGTTGTCCTGGCAGTAGTCGAGGGCGACATACATGACATCGGGAAGAACCTGGTGAAGATAATGCTCAGCGCTGCAGGCTTCAGGGTAATTGACATGGGCAAGGACGTCCCGTCGGCTGCACTCGTTGAGAAGATCAAGGAGACCAAGGCCGATGTCGTCGGAATGTCTGCACTCATGAGCACGACAATGCCAAGGATGAAGAACGTCATAGACATGCTCAAGGACCAGGGCATAAGGGGCAAGGTCAAGGTGATCGTCGGCGGCGGCCCAGTCACGAAGGATTGGGCGCTCTCTATAGGAGCGGACGACAGGCCCCACGATGCTTCCGCGGCTGTGGGCGCGACCAAGGGATTGGTCGAGAAGCTCAGGGCTGAAAGGGGCGAGACTTGGTAGTACCAGGGCACAAGCCCTTTCTTTATTTTTTTTATTGCTCAATAAAGATTCGAATCATCAACCACTCTACTAAAGGGACTTGATCCTTCCGTAGCTCGTTTTTAGCTGCAGTTTTTGATGCAGTCCATTGAACGTGCGGAGCCACTATAGAGTTAAGGGGGCACGACATGCCACATGCCCATGTGACCTTCTCCGTAGGTATCGCCAGGTTTTGTGTCATTTGTGAAGTAATACAGAGGGATACCCTTGTAGGTCACCTGCCATTCGTCCTCAGCCCTAAGTACGAGCCCAAAATCAGAATTGTTTAGTGTCGGCGGGACATGGACAGTGCCAGTTGGCACAAATGGGAACTCCCCTAGGCAATCGCCATCGCAGCTTGGAAGGGTATTGTACGGCAGATCATTTGTGTTGTAATAAATCGTCCTTCCGTGGCCATCGACTAGAAAGCTCCCGAGGCTCTCGCTGAAGGCAACAGTATAGGTATACTGGCTCAGGACGTAGCCGTAGCCAAGGAGGAAGGTAGAGAGGTAGAGTGTAATGAATAGTAGGAGGCCCTTCTGCTCTGGCTTCATTGTGATCAGCAACTAGCGGTAAGCCACGCGCTTAAAAAAGTGTGTTGATCGTCAGAAGTTAGTTATGTATCTTTGTTTCATACATTTTTATTATATAATAGGGAGAGAGCGATTTCGGTGACATCGGATGCAGACTGAAATCGGCAGTAAGTTCGGCAGGGAGATTGACAGCTTCTTCTTACTCTCTGTGATGAACGTCGTGTTCAGCTCAATTGCCATGGGCCTATCGATAGCTTTGAGCGTAACAAGCCTCGTGACTGCGATAAAGGCGATCGCGGATGGGTACGCAATAGTGGTCGGGGAGATATACCTGGTTTTTCCTCCACAGATCATACTCGTTGGGCTCGGGATCGTTACCGCGATCGTGTCCGGAAAGTGGCTAATCGCCTCCTCAGAGATACTCTCAGACGTGGACGAGATGAAGGACGAATACAAGGAAAGCCTGAAGGCGGGTGGGGAGGACGCGATCACTTCGCTGATAGTGAGGGCGATGGCATACTACAGGGAGAGGAAGGCCACCATAGGCAGGCTCTGCATGATAAGCAGGCTAGGGGGGGCTTGTTTCTTCGCCTCTGCTGCGATCCAGGCGATTAACGGCGCCATTCAGCTCTACGGGGCATGGGATCCCGCTGGGGCTTTGCTGGTCGTCGTCTCTGTTCTGCTGAGCCTCGGCCTCGGAATTGCGGGGTTCCTAACCCCGCGCTTTTTTTCCAGGTACACCATGACCTGGGACCAACGAATTAGAGGAGGGGAGAGGGCAGAGGGGGAGCTGATCAGGCTCTTGGAGGGGGGCTCGAATTGAGGGGGGGCAGGAGGACTGAGTACGAGATCTATTGGGAGATACTCAGCTTCTGCAAGTCGGGGAGGACTTTCACGCAGATCGTGAGTAGGTGCGACCTGAACTCCAAAGTGGCCCAGGAGTATATTGACTTTCTGAGCTCGAAGGGGTACATCTCAAGGTCTAGCACAGGGGATAGGAACTTGTTCCTGACGACCGAGAAGGCAGGGGCTTTCCTAAAGCTCTTCACGAGTCTCTACCAGGAGCTCTTCGAGAATAGCCCAGAGTTCAAGCTCTAGTTCGTCAAGCGGTTTGGCGAGGCGAGCATTCATGGGGCATTTCGTCCCAGCTTGCAGGGCGGATCATGATTATGGTTTGGGGAGGGCGCATGCAGGCTCTCAGAGGAGGAGGTTGGCGAAGATGAATGCCGCGAAAGTCGAGGTCAGTATCGCCGTAACTATATAGACCAACGCCTTCTTCGGCGTGAAGACCCTAATTATTGCGAGCATGCTCGGCAGGCTCATTCCAGGCCCGGTCAGGAGGAGGGCAAGGGCGGGGGCGTTACCCATGCCAAGCCCAAGCATCATCTTGACGAAAGGCGATTCGGTCATGCTGGAGAAGTACATCACGGCGCCCAAGAAGTTCGCTAGGAAAGTCTGCTGGAGACCGTTGCCGCCTAGCACATCCCTTACAAGGTCTGATGGGAGGATGGCGGAAATGAAGCCGACTATGAAGACCCCGGCGAGCAGGAGCGGCAGGATCTTTTTCACGAACCACCAGGTTTCTTCAAACCATTGCCTGATCTCGACTCTCTTGAACTTGAGGATGCCGAATGCCATAGACGCGGCGAAGAGGGGCGCGAAGATCAGTAGCTTTTCAAGGATTCCCCTTCCGGCACCAAGGTAATTGGGGAGGAGGAGGGTCGCGACCAGCAAGAGGATGAGGATTATCGACTCCCTTGCGCCTATCGAATCCGGGGGCAAAGAGGCAGAGGCGGCCTTTATCTTCTCAGACCGCTTCCGCTCCTCGTCCCTGAAGACGGTCACCATCACGATCCCTATGATGAAAGAGGATGAAAGCGCTGCCAAGATCCGGACGAGGGTCATCTCTACGCCCAGGATCGCGCCACTGTAGGTGATCGTCAGTATGTTGAGGGCAGGCGCAGTCCATAGGAATATGAAGGCAGGCCCTATGCTGCTCCCCCTGCGGAATAGACCTGATGCGATGGGGATAACGGTGCAGGAGCAGACAGCGAGCCCTATGCTTGAGATTGCGGCCAACGGGAAGGAGAGGGACTTCCTTGCCGAGAACCCTAGGTAGCGGATCACTACGTCCTTTGATATGAAGTAATTCATGGCGCCTGCAATGAAGAAGGCGGGGACTAGGCAGGTGATCGTGTGGAGGGCGATGTAGTCGATGAGGTACTGGAATCCAGCCATCAATGGCGCATAGAGGGACTCGAGCAAAGCATGCGTCTCCTTTCCTAATGACTGCCGATCCCACTTATTTAAACATATTGTCATATTCAAGAATATCGATATGTTTTTGTATTCGTTCTCTGGTATGGAAGCGTAGCCACATTGTTCGTCTCGGTGTATGCGGCGATAACGGAGGCCCTCTGTTGGGGATGGCCCCTTTAGGAAGCTTTATAAGGGATGGTCCTCATTATGCGCCATGGCGGAATTGAAAGAGTAGATTACTTTTTTTAAGGAAGCCTTTAAGTCGTGAAGGGGGGAAAGAGATGGGGTTTTATCGCGAGAACCGTGGTTTCGGAAGACCAGCGAGCTTCGGACCTAAGCCGGTAGAAGAGGGCAAGGAGTACGAAGTCGACATTAAGGAGATCAGCAGGCGCGGCGAGGGCATAGCCCGGATCGAGGGCTTTGTGGTCTTCGTCCCGAACACTAAGGCTGGCGACCATGTTAAAGTCAAGGTTACTTCGGTCTCAAGCAGATTTGCAAGCGCAGTTGTAGTCTAGCATTTTGGACTAGGCTCAAGCCATTAGCCTTATTTTTTTTACTTTATTTTTCACCCATTATTGCATTTTTATTGCTAATGCAGCAGATACAGGAATAGCGGTCGTATTTTTGGGGCGTGTCGACCGAAGAGGAGCGCGGGATTCTGGCGATTGCATGGATGCTCGATTGTTTCCAGATGCTTATGATCCGATAGATAAATATCCCGAATTGCAATAGAGAGGGGGTAAGAGGTGAACGATTTATGGCGAGCCGCGAGATGCACAAGGCAACCTGCGCAAGCTGTGGTAAGGAGTGCGAAGTTCCATTCAAGCCAGACGGGACAAGGCCAGTGTATTGCCGAGAATGTTATTCGAAGAGAAGGCAACCACGCAGGTATTAGGTGGTTGAACTCTTTTAGCACCGGTTAGATTCAATTTTTTTGGCTGGTTTTCAACCTATCTCGGTTTAGCGGTAAACGGTGCCACAAGCCCATTTTATAATAGCTGAAGGCAAAAAGAGCGATTTTTTGAAAATGCCTGATCGGCACCACGATCCATGAAAATTTGATTTAAGCAAATCAATTATTTCGGTGGCGGTTCTCCTTAAGGATAGCATGACCACGAATATAGCACCCGTAAGGCATTATTTGGCTAAATCAATTTTCCTTCTGTCAGCTCAGTGCAGTTGCATCAGGGAGCGAGATACTAGCATAAGAGACACATGCGCCTAATAGTTAGATGCCGCAGTCGAGATCGGAAAGGGCCTGCAACAGCAAGTAATGGAAACCTTGGGCGAAACGACCGAAAGGAAGGGAAACCCATAGGGATCGTTACGCGCGATGGGCAGGGTGCAGCAATGGGACGATCCAGGGCATCTGGATAGAATCGGATGCCACGACTGAAGTAAGTTGTTGCGCGGTAGCAGCGGAAGAAGTGCCCGGCCATGGATTGGGCAACGGAGGACGCTGATATCCCTGAAAGCCGGTCTCAACTGCGGTATTTTATTTTGGGCAAATCTGATGCTGTGTAAGCCAAATTTAATGCATTCTAACAACCGGATTTGTGGTAAAAAGGCAAATATAACGCAGAGATTGTCAGGCGAAGAGGAATTAGTTTTTTAATAGATTGGATGCCTTTATAAAAAAAGGAAACGGTATCTGGCCTTACTTGGCCGTTGGCTTGCTGGATACCTTTATCTCAATCGTAGAGACGTTCCTCGGTGGCTCCCCCAAGACAACGGTGCCTATTGCAACATCCTCTATTACAGCGTTGCCATGAAGCAGGCGGTTCACGACCACTTCAGCAACGTCGACTGCGCACGATATTGCGGCGCCTCTTGCCTTGATTGTAACTGAGTTGCCTCCGGTCAGTTGCATCAGGGCTGCCATTGCATAGCTCATGATTGGTTTCTTGCCAACCAATATTACGTCTCTAGACATTGCGGGTTGCTCTGGAGTTGTTGGATTTTCGGACACAGTGTTCACCTTTTTGTCGGTTGCTTGTTTGTAATAAAGAGATAAGGCGAACACCCATTTAAACATTACAACTCTGGATCGGAAACAGGGCTCTTTTTCATCATCCCTTTTATTTGGGCATCCCAAAGGATACTAACTTGTTTTGTGTAGTTGATGCGGGGCATCGTTCAGGCGGCTTTGGTGGGCAGAAATGGTTTACCAGCAAATATGATGCGAGCGAGGCGAAGATGGCGTTTATCGGCGGTATGCCAAATGGGAGCAGCCCCGTCGCAGCTCCAAGTGTCCAGGAAAAGACCCCTCTTGAGTTGATGCCAGGCTTCAGCGATGGCTTCCTTTTCGAGATCAAATAATATTCGGCGATGTTAATCCCTATCAGCGGTGGCAGGAGTATGCCGATCAGGCGAAGGAAAGAGGACAGCTGATCCACGATTCCAAGGTATGCAAGGAAGATGCCCCCGATCGCCGCGGGGATCGTGGCAATGTTACGCTTCACTTTGAAGATGTTCGCCAATGCAAGGCTAGGCGGGTACAGAGATGACGCGGCTGCCGCACTCCCTAAGAGCAGAAGGATGTTGGCAAGGGCGGGGAGCCCTACGACCGCGAGGGCTGACACAGGGTCTGGCATTAGCGTGAAAGCGCCCATCACGTTGCCTGCGACCAGAGTGAACATCATAGCCGGCAAGACGATGCCAAAGGCCGTTATCCTCATGTCTTTTTTGGTCTTGGCGCTCTTAACGAAGTCAGGCGAGACCGTCGATATCGATGTCGCGCCGCCGATTGCTAAGCCTGAAAGGAAGAGGAAGGAGGCAGGGTCATATGCCATTTCGTGGAAAGACACGCCTCTCACGAATATCTCGCGCAGGCTCCACAGCGCGAAGGCAGCGGTCAGGGAAGATGTGACTTTGGTGAAACGAGAGAGCCGGCTAAAGCCGGAAAAGGTCACGATGGCGGTTGCAGCCCCGAAGACTGTTATCGTGAAAGCCCTGTCAATGCCAGTGATGGCGGAGGCTGATCCGCCTCCGAGAGTGATGAGCACTGAGAACCAGCCCATCTGAGTGAGCGCTATTAGCGGCGAGGCGAGGAACCTCGAGCCCGCCGTGCCGAGGCAGGAATCCATGAGCTTTGCGAAACTTAGGTGAGAGGCAGCCCCCGCACCTCCGTGGAGGTAGATCAAAAGCGAGATCGTCGCCCCTGCCACGATGGACGTCCCAACAGCAAACCAGAATGGGACGAGCATGCCCATTGTGCAGCCGACGGTCAGAATTGCAGGGCTCACGAAGATTACGGCCAGGGTAGGCGCGACCTTTGTCCACGAGAAGAGCTCCTCTCTCGCCACGATCATCTAACCCCAAGCGACGGCAAGGATGTTAAGGTTATGGCGATGATCCTATTTATCGGTTTTATGGGAACGCTCGTGGTCCTATCTAATGTCCATGGATCAGAAAAAAGAGCGCTTCAGCGCGCGGGGGGTCTTGAGGTGCGAAAAAAATATAAAATATTTTTTCGATTTTTTCTGATCAGGTGGTGATTATGTCATCCAAAGATCCTGAAAAGGAGGCAGTACCGAAGAAAAGGGAGATTGTCACCTCCAAGAGAGGCAGTCAGCAGCCTGGCGCCATGGCTCCTTACAGGGGCGGCGGTCTCTGGTACGACTTCGACAGGATGTTTGAAGACTTCAGGAGGGGCTTCGAAGACCTTCTGACACCACTGTGGATACCGAGCCCTCTTGCCCCTGCGTTGGAGACAAGGGTGCCTGCAGTCGACATAGAGGACCGCGGGAAGGATTACCTTCTTACGGCGGAGCTTCCTGGTTTCAAGAAGGAAGAGGTGGAGCTGCAGGCGACGGAAGACGGCGTTGAGATAAAGGCCTCGGCAGGCTGGAAATACGACGAAAAGACGAAGAACTATATCTGCGTTGAGAGAAGGTGCGACTCCTTCTACCGCATGATAGAACTGCCGGAGAAGATCAAGCCTGACGACATACAGGCCTCGCTGAAGGAAGGGATCTTGGAGGTAGTCATCCCAAAGAGGGAGCCTAAGGAGAAGAGGAAGATCGCCCTCAAGTGAAGGGGCATCCCACCTCCTCCATTTTTTATTTTTTAAAATAGATTTAAAGGCGCGAGTGCGGATTAACATCGTGGGTAATATTTCATGAAGGTCTTAATAGCTTTTGATACAGTCTCGCCTAGCCAGCTAACAAAAGCGGTTGCTATGGCAATCGGGGACGCATTTCGGGAGAAAGGGATCGACGCAGACGTCCGATATTTTAACGACATCGAGAAACCAAAGGTGGCGGAGTACGAATGCCTCATAGTGGGCGCACCTACTATGGCGTTCAGACCCTCAAAAGGTATCTCGCAGTTCCTGGACAGCATGAGGGGGGTGGCGTTGAGGGGGAAAAGGGGAGCAGCGTTCGATACACAAGTTCAGACGAGGATAAGCGGCAACGCTGCAAAGGGAATCGAGAAAAGGCTCAGGGAGATGGGGTTGGAGATATTTTCGCCACCACTCGTGGTCTACGTGCAAGGCAAGGGGAAAAACGCCTGGGAGTTCAAAGCGGGGGAGCTGGAGAAGGCTAGGGCATGGGCAGCTGAGGCGGCAAATGCACTCTTGAAGCAAGGATAGCGCATTTAAGTCCAGGATTCCGCTTCTGACCTTTTCTTCTGGCATTCTATTCGTTTATCCAAGACCTGAAGTCCTCCTTTCTGAACACCTGTAAGGTCGGAAAAGTCGTGATGTATCCCTTCGGATCGATGACGATTGAGGGCACCCCCATCCAGTGCCGCCTCATCGAGGAGGCGTAAGCAGAAATCCTTCTTTCCGCTTCCCGTAATACCTTCGCCGAGAGCATTGCTGATCAAGCCCTTTGAATTGTGCAGGCAGGTCAGATGAACGGAAACTGCGCCAATATTTACAATACCCGGACGAGATAATAGACGCCCAGCTTTTCGAAGTCCTGCATAGGCTTCCACCGTGTTTACTAATTTGGGGGGTGGAAGATTTAGCCTTCCTTATCTCCGACGGAAAGGAGAAAAAAGGGTGTTAGAAAGGCGCATATATCCCGACGAAGACGAGCCATGCCAAGAGAGTCTTGGCTGCGAGGCTGAGGATTATGTATACCCTTTCGCCATACAGGTAGTCCTTCCACTTCCCGATTCCCTTGTACTGGAGCACCATGTTGATCGAGAAGGTGTTGAACATGATGAAATAAATCGCCAGCGCCAGATAGACGAAATTCGGCGGGCTTACCCCTGTGGAGTTGACGGCGGCCACGAAGTAGGCGGCTATCACGACCCATGGCGTGAAACCGGATACGCAGCCGAGCAGGTATGGGGACCAGTCCGTCTTTTTGGGGTATTGGTTGATCTTCTCCATGAGGTAGCCGAACATTATCATCATGGCATTCAGTACGAAGATCATCACGAGCGACCATAGGTCCCAGACGCCTACAAAGGTCGCAAGTATCACGAGCATGATCGAGCTTGACAGCGCATACTCGTACCACCTGTAGGGGTTCATGCCATTCTTCAGGTTCTGGACGTACTTGTCCTTCCTTGCGAATGCGATCGTGAAGTGGGCGAATGCAGAGATCAGGAGGAATGAGGCGAGGATCGCCCCGAGGTAGCTTATGGTGAACGCCACCTGGGGGTCAGGTACGACTTGGAAGGTCGGCGGGACGGTCGATATTTTGAACTTCAGGTAGAATGTGTAGATATCGCGGTCCCAAGTTATCAGGAGGCCCAGGCCGAGCATCATAATGCCTTGCATGAAGTGGAGTGCACCAGCGCCTATGTTGAGCTTTCTCAGGCCTTCGTAGGAGATCGGCGACTTGGCTATAAGCTCCCTTCTCAACTCGTTGTCCATTGCAAAATCCCCTGATCAAAAAATGGCTCCTACGCTTTTATCTGTTGCCAAAAAAAGTGCCGGGAACCAATGGATAGGAGGCGACCGATGGCCGGTTGCACCGCTTGGCGCAGTCGCCGATCACACATCATAAGATTTATTTACTTAGTAGGATTAACTCAGCAACAAGTGGATGGTAGATACCAATGTCAACGAAACCAGTTGAGATAGGCTCCCTCAAAGAGGGCAGCTTCGTGGTCATTGATGGCATCCCCTGTAGGGTCGTCTCGATGGAGAAGTCAAAAACAGGAAAGCATGGATCGGCCAAGGGGAGAGTGGTGGCAGTAGGGATATTCGACGGTATAAAGAGGAACATAGTGGCGCCTGCGGACCAGAGGGTCGATGTCCCGCTGGTCGAGAAGAGGACTGCGCAGGTCATCTCGGTCACGCCGGACATGGTTCAGCTCATGGATTTAGAGAACTATGAGACTTTTGAGGTCAAGAAGCCGAAGGACGAAGAGATCCTCGCGAAGCTCGCGTCCGGTGCCGAAGTCGAGTATTGGGACATACTCAACGAGAAGCACATAATGAGGGTCAAGTAGCTACCCCTTCGCCGATCTCCCCCTTTTGTTTCCCGATGCCGTTGACCGCCACTCAGCCAAAGCATTTTAACTAGTCCAGCTAGATCGTCTTCAGAAGGGTGGCATGCATGGTATTGGAGGGGCTGAGCGGTTCGCTGAGCGGCGCGATAAAGAAGGTGCTGAGGGCTCCAGTCGTGGATGAGAAGGTCGTCAAGGAGCTCGTCAGGGACATACAGAGGGCGCTGCTCCAGTCAGATGTGAACGTCAAGCTTGTCCTGGACCTTTCGAAGAACATAGAGAGGAAGGTCTTCGAGGAGGAGCTGCCACCAGGGATCACGCGCAGGGAGCTCGCCGTCAAGGTGGTCTATGACGAGCTGACCGCCCTCCTCGGAGGGGAGAAGGCTCAGCCACCGAAGTACCCGCGGGGGAAGACGACCGTCTTGCTCCTTGTGGGGATACAGGGATCAGGGAAGACAACCAGCTCCTCGAAGCTGACGTGGTACCTCAAGCGCCAGGGGCTCTCCGTGGGGGTCGTCTGCGCCGACAACTTCAGGGCAGGGGCGTACGACCAGCTCAGGCAACTCGCCGAGAAGGCGGGAGCAGAGTTTTACGGGGAGAGGGGCAACCCCAGCGCAGTCGCTATCGCGGAGAACGGCGTGAAAGATCTAAAGTCGAAGGGGATCGAGGTCATCATAGTCGACACCGCAGGGCGCCACAAGAACGAGGGCGACCTGATAAAGGAGATGAAGGAGATCGCTGCCGCGGTCTCCCCGGACGAGATAGTTCTGGTGCTGGACGGGACCATAGGCCAGCAGGCAATGCAGCAGGCTGAGGCGTTCAACGCGGCCACAAAAATCGGCACGATATTCCTGACAAAGCTCGACGGCTCGGCGAGGGGAGGGGGCGCACTGTCGGCTGTGGCGGCTACGGGGGCACCGATCAGGTTCATTGGCACAGGGGAGGGGATCGAGGAGATCGAGGTCTTCAGCCCTCCGAGGTTTGTTGGGAGGCTCCTTGGCATGGGGGACGTGGAGGCGCTCGTCGAGAAGGTCAAGGAGATGCAGATGAGCTCGGCATCAAAGCAGGACCTCAGTGCGCTCGCCTCCGGCAGGTTCACGCTCAAGGATCTCTACAACCAGATGCAGTCGCTCAGGAAAATGGGGCCGCTGAGCAAGATACTCCAATCGCTCCCGGGGATGGGCATGAGCATGCCAAAGGAGGCCATGGATCTCTCCGAGGAGAGGATGAAGAAGTGGATGGTCATCATGCAGTCGATGACAGAGGCCGAGCTCACTGAGCCGCACATAATAGACGGTTCTCGTGCAAGGAGGATCGCTAAGGGCTCGGGGACTACGCCCAAAGACGTGAAGGAGCTCCTGGACCAGTACAGGATGAGCAAGAAGTTCATTAAGCAGATGGTCACAAAGCAGAGGAGGCTTCCTGGCGTCAAGGGCGGGGCAGTGCCGAGGTTTTGAAGGTGCGTGAGTTAGTTCTCCTGGCTCCCTCATCGGAGCTGGCGTCTGGGAGGGGCGGCGGGATCTCGAGGTTTGTTGTCGGCGGGCTCCTCGTCTCTCATGGCGCGAGGGCTGACGCGAAGGTCTCGATCATCTTCGATGGCGAGCGCTGCGTCACATTTGAGGGGTGGAGGATGAGGAACGTCAGGCCCGACGAGCAATCACTTTCGGGTATACTCAGGGCTGGCCTGAACAAGGCAGACCGCGGGGGGAGGGTGATGCAGGGCATTACAGCTTCCAGGAAGACGCTCAGAGAGGTCATAGAGGGATGGGGCAGCAAGGGGGGGAGGTACTACTACTCGGGCGCTCGCGGGAAGGTCTCGGGTGTGGGCAGCGACTTCCTTGCGCTCTTCGAGTATCCGGAGATGCAAAAGAGCACCGAGGAGACGCTACTCGCGCAAGGGTTCGAGAAATTGAAGCTGGGCAGGCGGGACCTCTTCCCTGACCAGGCGGTCGTGCTTCTGAACAACATTGCCGATGAGAGGATACTGGCGGGCGACGCCCACAAAAGGGGCTGATCCGAGGGATTGAGACGATGCGGGATGCCCCGCAATATGGGTGCAGTTCATGTATTTAAGGGAGTTCCTCAATTCAGGAGGGCAGGGATGACGCCCTAGGTTAGTGCCCACATTGCCGGAGATTCTTTCGTCAGCAAGGCAGATGATCTCGAAGTATGCGCTTTGCGACAGCTGCTTTGGGAGGCAATTCGGCGGGCTGGCCAGGGGCGTTACTAACAGGGAGAGGGGCTTCGCGCTGAAGCTCTCACTCGCGTTAGAGGCGCACGCAGCTGCAAAAGAGGGCGACCCTGAAGGCGAGGCTATGCTGAGGGCGCTTGCGGAGAACGGGGACCACGCTTCAGCTAGGAACGCCTTGGGGGAATCGGCGCCGCCGGCGAAGGCGTGCCGCATCTGCGGCGGGGTCATGTCGAGGCTCGGGGACTATGCCAGGGCGGTTGCTGGCGCGGTGGAAGGCTACGAGTTCAGCAACTTCTTGATAGGCGTGAGGGTCGCTGGAGAGGTGGCTGAGAGGGAGGACGCGATCAGGTCAGAGTTCTCTGCAGAGCACGGCGAATCGCTGAGGATGGAGGCCAGCAGGGAGATTGGGAAGGCGGTAGCCTCGCTGGTCGGCAAGGATGTGGAATTCGCTAGGCCGGAGATCGTGATCACAGTGGAGATTCCCGGGCCAGGGCTGGAGGTTAAGCCTATGCCGCTGTATGTAGGCGGCAGGTACCGGAAGCTGGAGAGAGGGATACCGCAGGCGAAGTGGGACTGTGTCCACTGCAGGGGCAAGGGGTGCAGCGTCTGCGACGGCACCGGCAAGATATACCCAACATCAGTCGAGGAGATCGTTGCAATCCCAATAATGGAAGCGGCCGGTGGCACAGACGAGAAGTTCCATGGAGCAGGCAGGGAGGACGTCGATGCAATTATGCGCGGCAACGGAAGGCCTTTCGTGATCGAGGTGAAGAACCCCAAAAGGAGGGCGCTGGACCTTGCAGGGCTCGAGAGGGCGATAAACGCAGCAGCCGGAGGGCGAGTCGAGGTCGTTGGCCTCTGCTTCTCGGACAAGAAGACCGTGCGGAGGTTCAAGGAGGGGGCCAAGGTCGCCGAGAAGGTCTACAGGGCACTTGTGGAGCTCGAGTGCGACGTCGATGAGGGCAGGCTGCCAGCGTTAGAGAAAAGCTTTAATGGGTGCATTATAAATCAATACACTCCAAACAGAGTCTTGCACCGGCGCGCCGACAAGCTGAGGGTCAAGAAGGTCCATGAGCTCTCGGCAAAGTGGATCGACAGCAGGCACATTGAGCTCGTCGTCCGTTGCCAAGGCGGCCTTTACGTCAAGGAGCTGATATCCGGCGACGGCGGCAGGACTGAGCCGAGCATCGCCAAGGCTCTGGGGTGCGGTGCGAGGTGCGTGGAGCTGGACGTGATAGCGGTAAATGAAGGTGCATGAAGATGAAGCATTCGGTCGGCTACAGGAACAGGACAAGATCTCTCCTGAGGAAGAAGCCCAGGGAGAGGGGGCTCTCGCCCATCAACAGGATACTGAGGGAGTACGCCGAGGGCGAGAGGGTAGTGATCAAGATTGATCCTTCCACACTCAAGGGGATGCCCCACAGGAGGTACCACGGAAGGACGGGTACCGTCTTGGAGAAAAGAGGCAGGGCATACGTCGTGAAAGTGCATATGGGCGGCTTCGAGAAGGTAATCATCGCAAGGCCTGAGCACATAAAACCCTTAGAGGAAGCGTAAATGCCAAGAGAGATCGTGAAGGAGGAGGAGACGACCCTCCCGAAGGTGAAGATGCTGCTCGAGCAGAGGATGAAGGACGGCGAGCTCAGCCACCTCCAGAAGATAACGTACGAGTACTCGACGAAGTTCTCTAAGCTGAGCGCCGAGAGGGCTGATGAGCTCCTATCGAGGCTGAAGGCGGACGGGATCTCTCCGACGATAGCGACCCAGATAGTCAATATCCTGCCCTCCAGCGTCGAGGAGCTGAGGACTATCTTCGCGGGCGAGGGCAAGCCGGTGCTCCCCTCGGAGCTCGAGAAGATCCTGAGCGTCATCAACTCGTTCAGGGAATGACAGGCGCCCTGCGCCGACCCTCCGATAAGTTATAAGCCACTTTAGAGTAATCTGTATTATTGGTGGATGCAATGATGTCAGCAGGCAGGGAACCCGTGAAGAGGTTTGAGGAGTTCGCCTATGTCCTAGAGCACCTCCCGTATGGCCACCCGAGGGACACGAGGCCGCTCTACAGGAGGGAGCCAATCGTCCAGGCGGTCGGGGAGGACTTCTTCACCCTGCTGGAGCTGATACCGTACCCAGGGGTCTCCTTCCAGCACCGGGAGAGGATAGCGATAGGGAAGTGGGGAAGGGAGAAGATAGATCACGTCAAGAGGAGGATCGATTACGAGGAGCTTACGCAGAACGCAAAGGAGGAGCTCCAGGCAGTGGTCGAGGAGCTCGTCACGGCGAACGAGGCCAGGTATCTCAACTTCTTCAACAACTCGGGGCCTGTGACGACCAGGATGCATTCGCTCGAGCTCCTGCCGGGGATAGGGAAGAAGGCCATGTGGCAGATACTCGAGGAGAGGAAGAGGGGCCCGTTCAAGAGCTTCGATGACGTCCAGGCGAGGGCCAAGGTGGCCGATCCCAAGAAGGTGATCGTCAAGAGGATCTTCATCGAGATCAAGAATGAGGACAAGTACTACCTCTTCTGCAAGCCCCCCATGAAGAAGGAGATCTGATGTTTGAGGGACGAGAGGCTTCTTTTCAAGACTGAGAGGGCGCTCCGCGAGGCCGGGATCAAGCCGAGCAAGAGGCTCGGTCAGAATTATGCAGTGGACCTGGGGCTGATAGGCTGCATAGTTGGCGCTGCCGCGATAGGGCCGGGCGAATCGGTCCTCGAGATAGGGGCGGGCATAGGAACGCTCACAGAGGAGCTCGCAAGGGCAGCGAGGAGGGTCATAGCGGTCGAGAAGGACAGGAGGGCCGCGGATTACTTGAGGAGGGCGTTCTCGGCAGCGGGGAACGTCGAGGTCGTGGAGGGGGACATCCTGGAGATGGAGATGCCGGCAGTCGACAAAGTCGTGTCCAACCTCCCTTTCTCGATTTCGACCCCGGTCACATTCAAGATCCTTGGGTGGGAGGGGTTCAGGGAGGCGGTGCTGACATACCAGACAGAGGTGGCAGAGAGGCTCACGGCGGCCCCCGGGAGCAGGGAGTACTCGAGGCTGACGGTCGCTGCCGCGCTTCTCGCTGAGGCATCGATAGCCGGGAGGTTCCCCCCGAGCGCATTCTACCCGGAGCCCGAGGTCGGGAGCGCGGTCGTCATTTTGAGGAGGAGGGGATCGCCAATCGCAGCTGGCGTCGGGTGGGCAGCGCTGGACAATGGGCTGAAGGCGCTCTTCTCGCAGCGAAAGAGGACCCTCAGGAAAGCCCTTTCCACTATCTGCAGGGGAACCGCGGCCAATTGGGAGGGCGAACTCGGCGGGCTGCTTGCCAAGCGGGTCTTCGAGCTGAGCCCCACGGAGCTGGCGCGCGTGTGCTCCTCAATGGACGCATGGAGACAGCGGAGCGGGACGGAAGGATGAGGTACAGGCTGGACGGGATGGAGATAGAGGTCTTTGATGGCGTGTATCCGCCATCCGAAGACACTTTCCTGCTCATGGACTCGCTGAAGGCATACTCAGCGTCTGCGGCGTTGGAGCTGTGCACTGGGTCAGGGGCCGTGAGCGTGAGCCTTGCGCGGAGGGTCCGCAGCATCGTTGCCACTGACGTCAATCCGGCTGCCGCCAGGAATGCGCGGCACAACCTCAATGCGAACGGCTGCGGGACGAAGGCGGAGGTGATCGTGGGCGACCTCTTTTCGCCGATAGCCGAGGGCAGCAGGTTCGACCTGATATTCATGAACCCCCCATACCTCCCGGACGACGGCACGGGTTGCGGGGATCTTGCGTGGGAGGGCGGCCCGGACGGGAGGCGCGTGATCGACAGGTTCATTAAGGACGTCAAGAGGTTCCTCGCTCCCGGAGGGAGGGCGATCTTCCTCCAGTCAACGATCAACGGCGTCAGCGAGAGCATCGAGGCCCTCGAGTCGCAGGGGATGGTCGCCAAGGTCGTGGGGACATCTAGCTTCCAGTTCGAAGGGCTAGTAGTCATCGAGGCGTCTATGGGGCAGCATCAGAAAGAATAAATACTTTAGCAATTATTCCCATCTGGAAGGTATGGAGGGAAAGAGATGCCAGAGAGACCGGCGAGCTGCTACAGGTATTTCGACACCCCAGCGTACACTCGTAGGAAGTACATAAGGGGCGTCCCAGGCTCGAAGATCACGAAGTTCGACTATGGCAACACCAAGGGCGATTTCCCAGCGAAGGTACGGCTGGTCCCACTCGAGCAGGGGCAGATAAGGCACAACGCGCTCGAGGCTGCGAGGGTTATAGCGACGAAACACCTTGTAACTATGCTTGGGGAGGCAGGATACCACCTCAAGGTAAGGGCGTACCCCCACCAGGTCCTGAGGGAGAACAAGATGATGGCTTTCGCCGGTGCAGACCGGCTCCAGGACGGCATGAGGAAATCGTTCGGCAAGCCGTGCGGAACTGCTGCCAGGTTCAAGTTCCTTCAGCCGATAATAGACGTCAGGGTTCCGGCCGACAAACGGGCTGTCGCGAGGGAGGCCCTGAACCTTGCATGCGCCAAGATGCCGATGCCGTGCAGGGTAATCGACGTAGAGTGAAAGAGGTCAAATGCAGCCTCTCCCCTGTTTGGGGGAAGGCAATTATTTTCGTTCTGCCGAAGTTAGTTTAGGCGTGGTTTGTTTGGCACCTTACGATCTTGAGGTGGAGAGGGCGGTCAGGGAAGTCGTGGCCCTCGGGGCAAAGAAGGTCATGATCCAGGCTCCCGACGGCCTCAAGCAGTACCTCGGCGGGCTCTGCGAGAGCCTCGAGGCTGCAGGCGTCTCCCCGCTCCTATCGACCGAGCCCTGCTATGGCGGCTGCGACGTTGCAGACGGTGCGCCAGTCGGCGCGGATGCGATAATCCACATCGGGCACTTCAAGTTCGGTGGAAGGCCTGATCCGCTGCCGACGGTCTACATCACAGCCAGGCACTTGGGCGGCGACAGGGATCTCCCGGCGAAGGCTGCCAGGGCCATGAAGGCCAGGGGATTCCGGATGGTCGGCATCGTATCGAACGCGCAGCACATCCACCTGATAGGCGAGTTCAGGGAGGCGCTGGCTGCAGAGGGCTTGGAGGGGGTCGTCGACGGAGAGACGGGCGGGCTCGTGCTTGGATGCAGGGTCGGCGCGGCGACAGCAGTGGAAGGGGCGGTCGATGCGCTGGTCTTCATTGGCGGCGGCGATTTCCACGCGCTCGGCGTAGCGCTCGCATGCGAGAAGGAGGTCTTCATAGCCGATCCCTACCGGGGGGAGATTAGGGAGACCGTCCAGATGAAGAGAAGGGCGCTGGCAAAGCGGTGGTGGCTGATCGCGGAGGCTGCGAAGGCAAAAACTTTTGGCGTGGTGATCGTCACCAAGCCAAGGCAGATGGATCTGGCAACGGCAGAGAGGCTATCCAGCGATCTCCGGCGAAGGGGCAAGGTCTGCTTCTTGCTCGCCGGCAGCGATGTGTCCTGGGATAGGCTGGTTGGCTTCGCGTTCATAGACGCGTTCATAGTCGTGGGGTGCCCCAGGATAGCGACAGACAACCAGGAGTGCTTCTCCAAGCCTGTCCTAAACGCTGGAGAGGCGCTCGAAGTGATAAAGAGGCTGTGAGGGGGCAGATATGATAAGGCCCCGCTCGAAGTCTGACCTTGAGATACAGCTCGAGAGGGTCGAGGGCTTCGCCGCGCCCAAGGCAGAGCGCGAGCAGTACAGGCTCCCAGCGCCGGCGGCTGCGGAGGCGCTCTGGTACATAGGCCTCAGGCACGGGGACCTTGAGGGCAGGCTGATCGCTGACCTCGGCTGCGGGACAGGGATGCTGGCGGCTGGTGCTGCGATGATGGGAGCAGACCACGTGGTCGGGGTCGACATCGACCCAGAGGCTGTCGCATCGGCTAAGAGGGCTGCCGCGAGGATGGGGATCTCCGGCGGCATGGACTTCATAATCGCAGATGTCCGCCATCTGGAGATCAAGGCTGACGTCGTCGTGCAGAACCCGCCGTTCGGCATACAGGTCCGCCAGGCTGACAGGGCTTTCCTGAAGGCAGGCTTAGCGGTCGCCCCGACGGTCTACTCGATCCACAGGGCTGGCGAGGGGGTCAGGGCTTTTGTCTCATCGTATGTCGAGGGTCTCGGAGGTCGGGTTGAGGAGGTCCTTCCGTTAAAGATAAAACTACCCCCCACCTATCACTTCCATAAAAAGAGATTTCATGCGGTTGACATTGATCTTTACAGGATTGTGAGGGGTTATTGATGGAGAACAAGAGCAAGATCGTCTCGCCGGGGGAGAAGCTCGGCGTCATCGAGGAGTACATGCCGGGCAGCAATACTTACGAGGATGACGGAAAGGTCATCTCGAGCGTTGCTGGGAAGGTTGTCCTCGACGCCCAGAGCAGGAAGGTCGGCGTCAGTGCGGCAAAGGTTGCGCCCGTGCCGGAGGTGGGTGACGTAGTCGAGGGCATTGTCACGTCCGTGAGGGAAGAGAACGCCCAGGTGAAGATCGTCGGGATAAGGGGGAAGCGGCTCCTCTCCGGGGACTTCTCGGCGCAGCTCCACGTCTCTCAGGCCGCGAAGGGGTACGTTAAATCGATGTTCGATGCGGTCAACCTGAACGACAGGATATTGGCAAAGGTGACTACTTCGTGGGCGCCCTACCAGCTCTCGACAGCCGAGGAGGAGATGGGGGTCATATTCGCGACGTGCACGAAGTGCGGTGAGCCGCTCCTGCTGAAGGGCGGAAGGCTCTACTGCAAGAGGGACAACATTTATGAGAAGAAGAAGGTCTCTCGGCATTACCTGTTGAGTGGGGATTGATCGTATGCAGGTCAAGATATTGAATGAGGCGAAAGAGAGGATCGAGATCGAGATCTCGGGAGAGGACCACACGCTGGGGAACTACCTGAGGGCATCGCTACTAGCGAACCCTAAGGTCAAGCACGCGGGGTACCAGATAGTCCACCCGCTTACTGGCGGGATCAAGGTCGTAGTGCAGACTGCAGATGGCTACAGCCCGAGGGAGGCGCTCATCGAGGCGCTCTCCAAGATGGAATCCGAGGCTTCAGAGTTCAAGGATAAGCTGAGGAAGGCCCTGAAGTAGCGGGCGATATAGTTGGAAGGCGACGTCCTGCCCTTCATCAAAAGCCTGATGAGGGAGAAGGGGCTCGCGCGCCTAGGAGATTCTTTCGTGAACCTAATCTTCTCGGCTGCAAAGACCCAAGCTTACGGCAGGGCGGCAGGCGAGAAGGTCCCCGACAAAGTACTTTCAGAATCTCTCAGAATGGCAAGGATCAAAGTTCCGCCTAGGCTTAGCCACGGCGAGAGAGGGGACATCGCAGAAGCGATCCTCGCTGACGCTTGGATGAGGAAGGTCATATCGCTCGATGAGTCGGTCGAGCTCTTGAGGGGGGCGCTCTCTCGGCGGGAGGTCGAGACCGTGGCAGCCGAGAGGGAGCTGGCCGCGAGGGGCTTCTCGTCGCTGATATTAATTGCGCTGAAGAGGGGAGGCCGGGGGTAATGGTGCCGGGGAGAGGGAAGAGGGAGCGAAGGATCGCCTATCTTGAGTCAGTCGCCGGATACTGGGTTTGCATAGTCTTCAGGGGCGGCTGGATCGATGGGATCTCAATGGCAAGGGTGAAGGGTGCGCACGAGGTATTAGAAGGATGGCTAGAGGGGCTGAAATACTTCGTTGAGCTTGCGGGGGTGGCGCTTGGCGCAGCGGTCGCGGGGGAACTCGGGCCAGCAGGCGTCGAGGGGCTCGCGCGGTGGCTGCGCGCTTCGGGGAAGGCGCTGCAGGATCTGGGCGCAGCGAACAGGCGAGCCGCATCCGCGATCACTGAAGGCATAAGGCGCTACATCGATGGTGAGGGGAGGGCTGAGCGGAGGGCGCCTTGAGGGGCCCTCGCAAAGGTTTAAAAACGGTGCCCCCTTACTTGAGCGGGGTGACGGAGAGTTGGAATTCTGCCCTAAGTGCGGCTGCATACTCCTTGAGGACCGGAGGAGGAAGGTCCTGATCTGCAAGAAGTGCAAGTACGAGAGGGCTGCCACTGGGTCGGAGGGGCAACGCTTCGTTGAGGAGATAAACAAGAAGCCAGCCGCGCTAATTGTCAAAGAGGAGCCCAAGGACGGGGCGACCTTGCCAGTGACCAAGGCTGAATGCAAGAAGTGCGGGAACAACAAGGCTTACTATTGGATGATGCAGACCAGGAGCGCCGACGAGCCATCGACGAGGTTCTACAGGTGCACCGAGTGCGGCTGCACCTGGCGCGAGTACGAGTAGGACGCCGACTTGAGAAGTATTTAGAGGGGGCATAACGAGGGCAGAAGCATCGCTCGCAACCGTTAAGTACGGAAACAATTTATAGAATTCACTCACAGAGGGATTCCGCATGTTCAAAGCAGTTCTCGCTGACAGCAGGGTATGGAAGAGCATAATAGATTCGGTATCAACGCTCGTAGAGGAGGGGGCTTTCATAGCAGACCCGTCGGGCATCAAGCTCAGGGCGATGGACCCCTCAAGGGTCGCCATGGTCGACCTCGAGCTCCCGAAGGCAGCCTTCGAGGGTTACGATTGCTCAGCCGAGATGCCCATTGGCGTGAACTTCGAGGACATGAAGAACATAATGAAGAGGGCCGGCTCGAACGAGAAGCTGGAGCTCGAGAAGGCGGACGAGGAGGCGAGGCTGAAGATCAGGTTCAGGGGGAAGACGACGAGGACCTTTTCGCTGCCTCTACTCGACCTTGGTAAAGAAGAGCTTTCTGCCCCCAGGATACCGTTCAACGTCTCGATAAAGACGCCAGCGGCGACGCTCCTCGAAGCGATAAGGGATGCTGAGGTCGTCAGCGACTTCGTTAAGATGACGGCGGATCAGGGCGTCTTGAAGGTGAGGGCGAGCGGCGACAGGGGCGAGGTCGATGTCGAGATAACCAAAGAGAGCGGCGAGCTGCTCTCGATCGAGATGAAGGAGCCGGCTCATGCGCTATACAGCCTGTCGTATCTCACGAAGATGATGGTGGCGTCTGCGCTCTCGGAGATAGCCACCCTTATGTTCTCGACAGATATGCCTTTGAGGTTGGACTTCAACCTTTCGACGGGCGGCAAGATAGTCTACTACCTTGCACCGCGGATGGAGTCCGACTGAGGGAACGCCAGGGCCGTTCCCTCTTCAGCCGCCGGCCTCCCATGGGCTTTGGGATGAGATAGATGCTGGCAAAAGAGGACCTGGCTAAGTACCCGTTCCTTCAGAAGGCTGCGGCTTTCATCGAGGGCAGGAACCTCTCCATATCGGACTTAGCTGGCCCCGAGTTCAGCAACGTGGTCAGGAGGGCCGTGGAGAGGGTCAGGTCCAGCATTCTCGGGGAGGAGGTCACAACTGACACCTCGGACCCGGAGACCGAGATCCTTTCGTACCCACTTGCGCTTGCCTTCGTCTACGCGTCCAAGATAAGGTGGCTCGTGAACCGGTTCGCGACCTCAGAGGCAAAGAGGTGCGAGGAGGAGCTCAGGAAGGAGCCGATCTCGAAGCTGGAAGAGATAGGGAATGCGAGCTTCGGCTGGAAGGTGGAAGCGAAACCGATCTCGCTCGAGTGGGAGAAGCTGGACTTCAGGCTGGGGGTATGGCAATACCTCGAGGTGGCGCCACAGTTCCACTCCGTCTCTTGGAAGCTGACCAACAAGTACCTCAAGGGGGGGCACGTCTACCTTAAGGCAAAGGATTTCGCAAGGCTCCTCGCTGAGAATTTGAAGCTTAGGATAGTGAGGAGGGCTAGCGAGGAGGAGATCAGGAAGTTCGATCTACCGCAGCCGCTCATGCTGCACCTCGAGGGGCTGCTCAAGCTAGCCGAGGAGAGGAAGGGTACGTTCGAGGAAGAGGCGCCCCAGGGACTTGTGGATGGGGCGATACCCCCGTGCATACAGGCAATAATGGGGGATCTCGCCTCAGGCAAGAGCGTCTCGCATATGGCGAGGTTCGCCATAACGACTTTCATGATAAATGTGGGCGAGGGCGTCGAGGATGTGCTGAGGCGTTTCGGGAATGTGGCAGACTTTGACGAGGGGAAGGCGAGGTACCAGGTGGAGCACATCGCGGGGATGAGCGGATCTAGGACCAAGTATTCGCCGCCCAAGTGCGATGTCTTAAGATCCTTCGGGCTTTGCGTAAACCCTGACAGGACGTGCAGCAGGGTCACGCACCCCCTCAGGTACTACAGGCTGAGGCTGAAGGATCAGCGGCGGGACGGGGGCGCGGCGCAGGGGTCGAGGGGCGGAGGGGGGAAGGGGCCTGCATAAGGTCGTAATCGACGCATTCAGGGACTACTACTCAAGGCTGGCAGCAGAGGGCCTCGAAGTCCCCGGGTTTGCCGCCAGGGAGTTCGCATTCCTGCAGTTCGGGGAGCAGGTAATGATAAGGCACCTCCAATTCGCAAGCGCCAGGGCCCTGAAGGAGTACTTGGAGGCGAAGGCGCCTGCGAACGCCTACTACTCATCGGCTTACTACGATGCCCCAAGCGCCCCCGACATGGGAGGGAAGGGGTGGCAAGGGGCGGATCTGGTCTTCGACATCGACGCCGACCACATACCGACTGCGTGCAAGGCTGACCACGACACCTGGAGGTGCCTCGACTGCGGCGCTGCTGGAAGGGGGTTCCCGCCTGCCGCCTGCCCAAAGTGCGGCATGAAGAAGCTCGAGACCGAGACGTGGGTCTGCGAGGAGTGCCTCGAGGTCGCCAAGGAAGAGGCGTTCAAGCTCATCGACGACTTCATGATACCCGACTTCGGGGTCTCGCAGACGGAGATCGAGATCTGCTTCTCCGGCCACAGGGGCTACCACCTCCACATCCTCGACGAAAGGCTCAGGAGGCTCGGGAGCGACGGGAGGAGGGAGGTGGCGGACTACGTGAGGGGGGTCGGCCTCGATCCGAGGGACCACGGCTTCAGGGAGATAGCAAGGGAGGGGGCTTTCCTCGGCCCTGACATGCGCGACGGCGGGTGGAGGGGGAGGATCGCAAGGGCAGTCTATGCATACATTAGCAAGTGCACTGAGGATCAGCTCAGGCAGGTCGTGAAGAGCGCAGCGGTCGCTGACACGATCTGCAGGAACAGGGCAAAGTTCCTCGAGAACATCGCATCGGACCCTCCCTTTTGGGGCGGCATCAAGGGGTACAGCCTCGAGAGCGTGGTGAGGATAGCGCTCGCGGCTGCCGCGGAGAACGCCTGCGCTATCGACGAGAGGGTTACTCTTGACGTGAAGAGGCTAATAAGGCACCCAAACACTCTCCACGGAAAGACGGCGCTCAGGGCGGTGAGGCTGGATTACAGCGAGCTCGAGGGCTTCGATCCCCTGAGAAGCGCCGTCGCATTCAGGGGCGACAGCATAAAGGTTTATGTGAAGGATATGCCTCGAGTCAGGATAGGGGACCATGAGGCCGGCCCTGCCAGCGGCGTAGAGATGGAGGTCCCAAAGGCATTCGGCCTCTACCTCATCTGCAAGGGGGCAGCTGAACCCAGGTCGTGATTGCTTGTATAAGAAGATTATGGAATTCTGGACCAGCGAGAGGGAGGCGAGCGGGCTGGTCAAGCCGCCTCCAGCTTTCGAGGAGGACGTCGCGAATTACCTCTCCTCGCTCGAGGGGGGGCCGGGGAACTATGCGACGCTGAGGGCAGCCGAGGCAGCGAGGGTCAGGAGGATGGTCGAGGAGCTGAGGCTGATAAGGAAGGCGAAGATCTGCGAGGCGCTAGTCTCGGGTGGGCTAAATGAGGATCTCCTGATGCCGACCGAGGGGGGCGCCATTCCGGCGAAGAAGGATGCTCCAGCGGCAGGGGCTTCCGAGCCTACGAAAAGGATATTAACGAGGCTGCTCCGAGATGTCCCATCGTTCGTAGGGGTAGATTTAAAAACGTATGGCCCCTATAAGTCGGAGGACGTCGTGCTGCTACCAGCACAGAACGCGGAGGCCCTCATAAAGAGGGGGCTTGCGACCGAGATACGGAAGGGATGATCAATATGAAAGCGCCAAAAGAGATAAACACGTACTGCCCGAAGTGCAAGGCTTACACGTCTCACAGCGTTACGCTGTATAAGAAGGGGAAGGAGCGGGCACTTGCCGAAGGCACCCGAAGGTACGAAAGGAAGAAGAAGGGCTACGGCAGCTCGAGGAAGCCCGTTCAGAAGAGGACCGCGAAGACCACGAAGAAGATGAGCCTTAAGCTCAAGTGTAAGAAATGCGGCTACCAGAACCAGAGGAAGGGCATCAGGCTGAAGAAGCTCGAGATAGTATGAGGTGAGATCGCTTGAAGAGGAAAGAGATGCTTACACCAATGCCGAGGAGCAAGTTCTACAGGGTGCAGTGCCCTGAGTGCGGGAATGAGCAGACGTTATTCTCGAATGTGGCTTCTGTGGTCAAGTGCAGCATATGCGGGAAGGACCTTGCTCTGCCGACCGGCGGCAAGACGAGGATATTGTCAGACAAAGTGAAGGAGATAAGCTGAGGCCGGATCGGGCGGCGTGCTAGGGCCCCATTACGCGCACCGCCTTTCTTTTTTGAGGGGGCCGACGCCAGCGAGCCCCCAATATGCTTATTACCCATCTCCTAATTCCATATGTATCGACCATCGCTTCTTCGGCGGTGCGTCTGGGATGATGTAAAGATGGTTCTCAGGAAGAAGGATTACCCGGAGATAGGCGAGTACGTGATAGCCACTGCCGTGAAGCTGATGGAGCACGGCGTCTACGTCTCGATCGACGAGTACGAGAAGAACGGATACATACCGATCGGAGAGGTCGCCTCCACTTGGGTCAAGAACATCAAGGATTTCGTCAAGGAAGGACAGAAGCTGGTGCTCAAGGTCATCAGGATCGACGAGAAGAAGGGGCACATCGACTGCTCCCTGAGGAAGGTCACGGAGCGGGAGAAGAAGGAGAAGCTTATTCAGTACAAGAAGTTAAAGAAGGCAGAGAAGCTACTCGAGAGCGCTTCGAAGGCGCTCGGGAAGAGCTACGCTGAAGGGGTGAAGGTCGCAGGTATTCCGCTTGAGGACCACTTCGGCGACCTCTATGCCGCTCTGGAAAGCGCAAGCAGCAGGGGACCGAAGGCGCTCCTCGAGGCGGGGATACCGGAGGACTGGGCCAGCGCCATATATGAGGCGTCGAAGGGGCATATCGAGACGCCGGTCGTGAGCGTCGCCGGGGTCATTAAGCTGACTTCCAACAGCCCGCGCGGCGTCGAGGAGATCAAGGATAGTATCATGAAGGGGATAAAGGAATCGGCGTCAAAAGAGGCGAAGGTGACGATCACCTACCTTGGCTCGCCAAATTACAGGATCGAGGTGACGGCCAAGGACTACAGGGCAGCAGAGGACCAGATGAAGAAGACTGCAGAGGCAATACTGGCGAGGCTGGAGAAGGCTGGCGGCAAGGGCGAGTTCACCAGGTGATTGGGGCAGCACAACATGAAGGGACTGATAAGGAAGTGCAGCAGCTGCGGGGAATACACGTTGAGCCCCACAAAGTGCCCAAGGTGCGGTGGCAGCCTCAGGAACCCGCACCCTGCGAAGTTCTCCCCAGACGACAAGTACAGCAGGTTCAGGCTGGCGCTGAGGCTCGAGAAAGGGGACGCGGCATCGAGAGAGGGAAAATAGCCTGACTCCGTAGGGAGTGGGCGCTACGGGTAGTTTATCTTGTAGACAAGCACCCACGCGTTGCTGGAGCTGAATATCAGCTGGTAGTTCTGCGGCGGGTTGATCGTTATATTGAGGTAATGCTGGTAGCCCGAGATGTATGGGTAGAAGAGGAGCTTGTAGAGGGTTGCGTCGGCAGCCTTTGGCCCTGCAGGCAGCGGGTAGTTGAGTATCTGCCCGCCGAGGTTGATCGGTATGGACTGAATGTATTCGCTGGAGTTGTAGCCAACCCAGACCATCATGGCAGTTGACTTCTCAAAGTCACCGAGTATCTGCCAAGGCGGGAGCGCTAGTGGCGGGCTCTGCATGATCGGCTGGAACGGCTCGAAGACGACGACATGCGTCACATTGAGCATCTTGAAGTTCCGGAGCGAGATCGTCTCGTTGTTGAGGAATGCTTCTGCGACGAGCTGGATCTGCGTGCCGTTTGTCGTCGAGTTGTCGTCGACGACCGAGAGGTTCGCCATGACGTTGATCCAATACCCGTAATCCCACCAAGTCCCGATGACGGAATCTGGCGGCAGGTTGTCCCTCATCCAGGCGAGCGCCTCCATCCAGTCTGGTATCGAGGCTTGCACGCCCGTCGAGGAGGACACTATCATGGCAGGGCGGTCAGCGCCACGGAGGTTCGTGTAAGCGACCGGGACGATCGCAATAACCACTATCGCTATCACGAAGGCGCCGTAGTACTTGCTGAGCAGTCCGGCCCTGACCTTCCTGTCTGCCTGCTGCCTTATGACAGTCGAGACGCTAGACATCAGCCTGACCAAGGCGTAGCCTGCAAGTATGCTGATCGTCGGTGCCACGAGTATGAGGAGCCTGACGTAAGAGCCTGCGCCGTAGAGGGCGGTAAGAGCGAGGAGGACGATGAATATGTCTACCCTCTTCCCCCTCTTGATCGCGTAATAGACTCCGAGTGGCGCCAGGATCACGAGGACGTGGTAGTAGTAGAAGAAGTGGCTCCAGATCGAGGGGAACTGCTCACCGACGGTGCCGACGGACCCTATCTCAGCGCGCGAAAAGGGGTTTATGAGGGCGAGGAACTTGCCCGATATATCCCCGAAGATGCCCGTTAGCGTTAACGCACCGAAGGCAACGACGAGACCCATGACGATGTATAGGGAGATGAGCTGGCGGCGCCTCTGGTCCTCTATAGTCTCGGTCATGGACCGGACAAGGCAGATGGCGAATGCCGCTATCGGGACGATCGTGTATGGCGATATGGCGAGGGATATGCCGTAGCTTGGCGTTACAGCCAACGTGAATAGTGTGATGGAGAAGATTATGGAGATCGAGGTCGTGAGCTGCTTGCTCCACTTCCCTATAAGGACCATTACTATGGCGAAGAGGGCTATGAAGTTCATGGGGTAAAGGAAGACCCTCCAGGCCAAGGCCATGTAGGCTAGGGAGAGGCCAGATATTATCGAGTAGGGTATAGTCCTGCCTTTTTGGGCTTTGAGGAAGAAGATGAGAGAGAGGAAGAAGCCGAGCATCCCTACCGATTCGGTATCGAAGAAGCCGAGCGCCGTCCTCTGGACGGACGTCGGGTCGATCGCCATTATAAATGCAGATAGGAGGCCTACCCCCCTGTTGACGAGCTCCTTCCCTAGGAAGAAAGCCAGTATGACTATAAGCGCCCCGGCGAAGACCGGGAAGAATACAGCGACGTTGTAAAGCGAGACCCCGATGCCGATCGCCTGGAGGAAGAGGTAAACAGCAGCCCCCGTGAACGGCACCCCGAGGAGACCCTCCTGGTACTGGTATGCGCCCCATGGGGCCCACCGGGTCGGGTCGAACCAGCTGTACCATGCGTTGAAGCCGTTCTCGACGACATACATCGCCCCCTTGTACTGGATGTAGGGATCGAACTCGTCAAGGTAGATCCCCCACTTCATCGGGAGTAGGCGTATCGCCACAGCCAGTATCGTTATCGCGGCAAGAGCCCCATAAACGGCGATGTCCAGTTTCCTCGTCGCCAGTGCCTCGCGCACTTTTAACTCCATTATCAACGCCCTCTAAAAACAAAATCCCTTTGGCATGGTAGAATTTAACTCTATCTGAGGGCGCAACCTCATTTCGATGGCTCTCCGGGGCAGTTTTCCGAAAAAGAATTAATACACCAGGGGCGCCTATCAATTGTGAACCTTGAGGCGATGGACCCATGCCGCATATCGGTAAGATCTCCAAGGACTATGACTTCGAGTCTGTCGAGGAGGACGCCCGCTCATTCTGGGAGGCTAGGAAGATCGAGGCTAAGGTCAGGGCAGCGGGCGGTGAGAAGTTCTATTTCCTCGACGGGCCGCCGTACGTCACTAACCCAATACACGTCGGGACAGCATGGAACAAGATCCTCAAGGACGCTTACATAAGGCACCAGAGGATGAACGGCAGGCTTGTGAGGGATCAGCCCGGCTACGACATGCACGGGTTGCCCATCGAGGTGATGGTCGAGAAGAGGATGGGCATAAAGAGCAAGAAGGAGATTGAGGCCCTCGGCATAGAGGGGTTTATAAAATCTTGCAAGTCCTTCGCGATCGAGAACCTTAAGGTGGCCACCGGCCAGTTCAAGAACCTGGGCGTCTGGATGGACTGGGAATCCCCCTACAGGACCCTTGACGACGCCTACATAGAATCTGTTTGGCACATGGTGAAGAGGGCGGACGAGAGGGGGCTCCTGGGTAAGGGGAAGAAGGTTGTCCACTGGTGCCCGCGTTGCGAGACTGTGCTAGCCGGCTATGAGGCGACTGACGAGTACAGGGAGATCGAAGAGGACTCGATCTTCGTGAAATTCAAGGTAGAGGGGAGGGAGGGCGAGAGCGTCCTGATTTGGACAACCACCCCGTGGACGCTCCCCGCGAACGTTGCGGTCATGGTCCATCCGGACTTCACATACGTCAGGGTGAAGGCGGGCGGAGAGACGTACATAATGGCAGAAGGCAGGCTAGAGGCGGCATTCAGGGATACAGGCCTCGAGTACGAGGTGATAGAGAGCTTCCCCGGATCGGACCTCAAGGGGCTGAAGTACATTCCCCCGCTCCTCGAGGAGGTGCCTGCGCAGAAGGGTCTACAGCCAGCCCACGTCGTCGTGATGAGCGACCAGTTCGTCACCCTTGAGGAGGGGACCGGCTGCGTCCACTGCGCCCCTGGCCACGGCGAGGAGGACCATGCGGTCGGGGAGATCTACGGCCTCCCGGACTTCTGCCCTGTCGACGAAAGGGGGGCATTCAGCCAGGAGGGAGGCAAGTACGCCGGCATGAACGTGAGGGATGCCAACGGCACGATAATAGGGGACCTGAAGGCAAAAGGCCTCCTTTTCAAGGTCGAGAAGACGAAGCACAGGTACCCCCACTGCTGGAGGTGCAAGACCCCCCTGATCCTTAGGACGGCCTCACAGTGGTTCATAAGGGTCACAGCGCTCAAGGAGCTCATACTCGACGAGAACGAGAAGGTCGAATGGGTCCCGGACTGGGCAGGCAAGTCGAGGTTCGGCAACTGGATCAGGAACGCGAAGGACTGGGTGATATCGAGGCAGAGGTACTGGGGGATACCCCTGCCCATCTGGGTCTGCGGGGCTTGCGGGAAGCACATTGTGATCGGGTCCGCCGAGGAGCTGAGGGCGAAAGCCGCTTCGCCAGTCGGGGACCTCGAGCTCCACCGCCCATGGGTGGACGGGATCACGGTGAGGTGCGCTTGCGGGGGCGAGATGTCGAGGGTGGGCGACGTTGCAGATGTTTGGATGGACTCCGGATCCGCTTCCTTCGCCTGTCTGAACTACCCCCAAGACAGAGTCGCGATCGAGAAATGGTGGCCCGCGGACATGATACTCGAAGGGCACGACCAGACGAGGGGGTGGTTCTATACGCTAATGCTGTGCAGCGTCATACTCTTCGACTCGGCGCCCTACAGGAGGGTCCTCATGCACGGCTTTACCCTGGACGAGGGCGGGAGGGCGATGCACAAGTCGCTCGGGAACGTCGTCTTCCCCGAGGAGGTTATCGAGAAGTACGGCAGGGACACACTCAGGTGGTACGAGCTGGGGTGCACAACGTGGGAGGACCTAAAGTTCACGTGGAAGGCGGTGGAGGAGACATCGAGGTTCATGAATATGCTGTGGAGCACCTACTACTTCGCGAGCCTCTACATGAACCTAGATAGGTTCGATCCGGGCGCGAAGAGCCTCAAATCTCTCTCGGGAAGCCTGAGGACTGAGGACAGGTGGATCCTCTCGAGGCTTGAGGGGCTGATCGAGCGGGTCAGCGCATCGATGGCGGGCTGCAGGGTATTCGAAGCCGTTAGGGACCTCGAGGAGTTCATGAGGGAAGACCTCAGCAGGTGGTACGTGAGGCTGATAAGGAAGAGGACTTGGTCTGAGACAGAGGATCCGGACAAGCTGGCTGCCTATGCCACGCTCTACGAGGTGCTGCTGAGCTTCTTGAAGATGATCGCGCCGATTTCGCCGTTCATTGCCGAGGGGCTGTACCGAGGGATGTTCTCGGCCTTGGATGGGATGCCTGAGAGCGTGCATATGCTCTCCTGGCCCAAGGTCGGGGGAGGGTGGAGAGATGTGCAGCTCGAGGGGGACATGGAGATAGCTAAGGAGATAATAGAGGCTTCTTACAGCGCGAGGCAGGCAGCGAGGATCAAGACAAGGCAGCCACTCCTCAGAATGAAGGTGATCACAGGGGATCGCAGGGTAGCCGACGCCGTAAACCGGCTGAAGGCGGTCGTGCTCGAGCAAACCAACGTGAAGGAGATCGAGGTGATAACGCCCGAGGAGGGGGAGATGCTTATGGAAGTGAATGTGATCCCGAACAAGGCATTCCTCGGCCCGATATTCAGGCAGAGGAGCGCTCGGATCGCGGAGATCATCGCTGGCCTTGACGGCAGGGAGCTCCTAAAGGCGTTCAAAGAGGGCAGGGGCGTCCACATCCAGACCGAGGACGGGAGCATAGAGGTCAAGAAGGAGTACGTCACCCTCCAGCAGAAGCTCCCGGAGAACTACAGGGCGGAGAAGTCGAGGTTTGGAGAGGTGTGCATCGACACAACGAGGAGCGAGGGGCTGATCGCCGAGGGGCTGGTGCGCGACGTGATAAGGAGGATCCAGGAGATGCGCAAGAGGGCAGACCTCAAGGTGGACGCATATATCAGGGCAGAGGTCGCTGCACCTTCTGAGGACGCGAAGAGGATGCTCCAGGACGGGGCGGGGAAGATCGCCTCCGAGGTGCGGGCAAAGGAGCTCGCCATAGCGAAAGGGAGCGGGGCTAGCCTCCCGATCACGGAGAGATGGGAGATCGACGGCGAGGAGTACGTAATAGGGATAGAGGAGATCTGAGGGCCGGAAGGGGGAAGGGCTTGAGGGTTGTAGGGCTCATCGTCAACCCGATCGCAGGGATGGGCGGCGCGGTCGGCCTAAAGGGCACTGATGGGCCAGAGATGCTGGCGAAGGCCAGGCTGCTCGGAGCCAAACCCCTCGCACCCCTCAGGGCGAGGTCTTTCCTCGAGGGGCTCTCGGCTGTGAGGTCGGCGGTGGAGTTCATCGCGCCCCCGGGCGAGATGGGCGAATATGCCTTCGAGGGGCTCGGCTTCAGGATCAGGGTCCTGCCTGGTAAGGGCTGGGACACCGGACCGGAGGACACGAGGAAGGCGGCGTCTGAGATGGCGCGCCTTGGCGTGGACATCATAGCATTCTGTGGTGGGGACGGCACGGCGAGGGACGTCCTCGACGCGATAGGGCAGCAGGTCCCGGCATTGGGGATACCTGCAGGGGTGAAGATGCATAGCGGCGTTTTCGCGGTGAGCCCACAGGCAGCTGCCCGCATAGTCGTGAAATTCCTTTGGGGAGAGCTGCCGCTGGCTGAAGGGGAGGTGGCCGATGTCGACGAGGAGGCCTTCAGGGAAGGGAGGCTCGCTGCGAGGCTTTACGGTTACCTGAATATCCCTTATGAGCCAGTATCGGTCCAGGGCATGAAGGCGGCTACCCAGCTCACGGACGAGGTCCGGGATAACATGGCGGCTATCGCCCGCTGGATCGCAGAGAGGATGGGACCAGGGGTAGCATACATACTGGGGCCAGGGACGACCGTGAAGGCTATATGCGAAGAGCTGGGGGTCGGCTGCTCACTCCTTGGGGTCGACGTGCTGATAGACGGGAAGGTCGTGGCGAAGGACGCGAACGAGGAGGGGATAATCGACGCTATAAGGGGCAGGAGGGCAACGATAATAGTCTCCCCGATTGGGAGGCAGGGCTTCATATTCGGGCGCGGGAACCAGCAGATCAGCAGCAAGGTCATTTCGGCTGTCGGGAGGGGGGGCGTCCTGGTGATCGCGACTAGGGACAAGCTCGAAGGGATGGACACATTAAAAGTAGACACCGGGAGCGCTGAAGCTGACGGTGCATTGAGCGGGACGGTGAAGGTTCTCGTGGACTATAATTCATTCAGGGTGTTCCGCGTCTCTGCTGCCAGCGAGGTCGATCCAAAGGCGGGGGACCGACGGACCTCTCCTAAATGAGCTTCTTTATCTCTGCCGCGTATGCCTCAGGCTTGAGGAGCGATTCAGTGCCGCCCCTGACTTCGACCTTGACGAGCCAGCCCTCGCCGTACGGATCCTGGTTTATCAGCTCAGGCTTCGATTCGAGTGCTGAGTTGACCTCCACGACGACGCCATCGACGGGCGAGTAGACTTCTGCGACGGCTTTGATTGATTCGAGTGTGCACATAGTCACGCCCTTCTTGAGTTGCTGACCGACCTTCGGCAGCTCCACGAAGACTACGTCATGGAGCGTCCGCTGCGCGTAGTCCGACACGCCGACAGCGGAGGGGGACTCTGTGATGTCAATCCACTCATGGGTCTTCGAGTAGAGCAGGCCCAGCTTGATTGTGTTTCCGCTAACGTCTATGGTCTTGGACATGCCATATCGACCTAATCGAGAATCAGGAAAGGAGGGATTTAACCTTTGAGCTGGGCGATGCGTATGGCGAAGTTCACTTCTGGAATATTTTGAGCAGGCCCTTCTTGCTCGCGCCCCTCACAGATATGGTGAGCGACGAGGGATCGAACCTTAGCGCAGCAGAGCAGTGGGGGCACTTGGAACCGTTCCTCTCTACTATTTCGGACGGGGAAGTGAGCTCAGGATCCTCATAAATGATCGTCTTACATTGATGGCATATTAGCCTGACCGGCAAGGATATCACCAACCGTTCTCCCTTTCGCGAGCCCTCCGAGCAGGTTCAGACCCCTCCTTGAGAGGGATTCGATCCATATCTCCGAAGCGAGGATCACATAGCATTCGGTTGCTTTTAAATCATTCTCGGCTGCCAGCCTTTGGGAGATCTCCAGGAGCGCCTCGATGTACCCTGAGGACTGCATCTCATCCGAGAGCTTGCAAAGGACGGTCCCGCTGGACGCCAGCGCGCCTATCAGCTGCCTGTAATCATGCGCCAGCACTATCCTGCCTTTCCAGCTTCCGATCAGGAAGAGGAGAGTGCCGCCCAGGATAAGCGCATCGGGGATCGGGTACAGCGATGGCCCTGAAAGGATCCGGTCCGCCGCGTACAGCACGCCCGCTGAGCTTGCTATGAAGAGGCCGAAAACCCCCACCGACGCCCGCCTGAAGTTTGGATCGGCCCACAGCCTATTCATGAATGCTGCCTCATAGAAGATCGAGAGCGTCAGCAGCAGGAACCTGGCCTTCAGGCCGCCAAAGATCGACATAGCACAGGATTATTAGATCAGGATATCGTATTAAGTCTTGAGGCGGGGCAGTCTGGAGCGTCAGCTTATAATCTGCGAGAAGCCGAGCGCGGCCGAGAAGATCGCCTTTGCGCTGGGTGGCGCCGGGGTGAGGAGGTCTAGGAGGGGGAAGGTCCCAGTTTACAGTTTCGAGCTGGGGGGCAAGGAGGTCACTGTCGTCCCGTCCATTGGGCACCTCTATGCGGCGGCCCAGCAGGGGCCGGGGTGGAGCTTCCCTATGTTCTCGCTAGTGTGGGTCCCGATACACGAGGTTGAGAGGAGGGCGAGCGGGGCTAAGGCGTGGATAAGGGCAATCTCGGATCTGGCGGCCCAGGCTGATTCGTTCGTCAGCGCCTGCGATCTGGACACTGAGGGCAGCCTCATCGCGTACATGATACTGTTGCATGCGTGCCACGGCGCTGATTCAAGGGCGAGGAGGATGAGGTTCTCCACTCTCACAAGGCAGGACCTCCAGGCAGCTTACGCCGGTATGACCAGCACCCTTGACTACGGGGTGGCCGAGGCAGGGAAGGCGAGGCACGAGCTCGATTGGATCTTCGGCGTCAACATCTCGAGGGCACTCATGGATTCTTACAGCAGGACAGGGAGCAGCTTCGAGGTCTTAAGCGCAGGCCGGGTCCAGAGCCCCGTCCTCTATGCCCTCGCGAAGAGGGAGGCGGCCATAAGGCTGCATCTGCCGGATCCCTTCTGGCTCATAGGCGCTGAGGCGGAAGTGGGCGGGGGGATTGTCCAGGCGAGGCTCAAGGGGGGCAAGGTCCTCTCGAAGCGAGAGGCCGAGGAGATCGCGTCGAGGTGCAGCGGTGCTAAAGCGGTCGTGAGCGGGATTGCCGAGAGGGAGGCGGTGATACCGCCGCCATTCCCCTTCGACCTAGGGACGCTCCAGTCTGAGGCATCGAGGATCTTTGGCTTCCACCCTTCGAGGACCCAGAAGATAGCCGAGAAGCTGTATTTGGAGGCGCTCATCTCATACCCGCGGACGGCGAGCCAGAAGATCCCGCCCTCAATAAACTGCGTCCAGATACTCAGGGGGCTGGCGGGGAGCGATTACTACAGGGAGATGGCCGAGGAGATACTCGCTTCCGGAAGGACCCGACCGAGGGAGGGGAAAAAGTCTGACCCGGCCCATCCGGCGATCCACCCCACGGGGGCGCTGCCTCGCTCGATCGGGAGGGACGAAGGGAAGGTCTACGACCTCGTCGTGAAGAGGTTCTTGGCGGCCTTTGGCGAGGCCGCGGTTCAGGCGCAGGCAACCATTGAGCTTGAGTGCGGCAGCGGGGACGTCTTCGTCGCCGATGGCAGGGCCACTAAGGAGGCGGGTTGGACGAGGTACTACAAGCCATACGCCTTCCTCAAGGAGGCGCCGCTGCCGAAGGCCTCGGCTGGAGACGAGGCGAAGGTCCTGAGGGCATGGGCTGAGGGGCGGTTCACGGCTCCGCCCCCCCGGTTCACGGCGAGCAGCGCGATCAGGTTCATGGAGAGGAACGGTCTCGGGACGAAGTCGACGAGGGCGGAGGTCCTTGACACGCTCTACAGGAGGGGGTACATAGATGGATGGAAGATCTCGGTCACTGAGCTTGGGTTTGGCGTGACGAGGATACTAAAGAAGTTCTTCCCGGACCTCGTCTCGATTGAGCTGACGAGGAGACTCGAGGAGGAGATCGAGGGCATAGGGGCGGGTGAGAGGAGGGCGACTGAGGTGGTCCTCAAGGGAATCGACCTGGCGAAGGGCGTCTGCGAGAAGATGATCGACAAGTACGAGGAGGTCGGGGACGAGCTGTCCAAAGTCGTCAGGAAGCTCAGGGAGGAGAGGCGGACCCTTGGTCCCTGCCCTGAGTGCAAAAGCGGGACGCTCATCATAACCCATTCGAGGAAGAGCGGGAAGAGGTTCGTGGGGTGCAACAACTACAAGAACGGGTGCAGGGTGACCATGCCGCTGCCGCAGCGGGGGAGAATAACACCATCCAAGTCTACATGCAAGGTCTGCGGATACCCGATAATCGAGGTCCGTGGGCTCGGGAAGAGGCCGTGGAGGCTCTGCGTAAACAACAGGTGCGGGAGCAAGGGCAGCTGGCAGAGGGGTTCAGGCAAGGCGGGAAGCGAAGATGGGGCGGAGTAGGGATCTTGACGCCCCTGCGAGGGGGGCATGCGCCGTATGCGGCGCCCCTTCAGGCGGCAGCCTCTGCGCGAGGCACTCAAAGGCAGCCCGGAAGATCGAAGCGCATTTCGCCACCTGGAGAGAGAGGGCAGGGGTGGAGTGGGAGGAATACCTCAGGCTCGTTTCGGAGAATGACCTTTCAGGGGCATGGATAAAGGAAACTGCGGAATACCTTCTGCGGTCAGGTATGCGATTCGGCCAGATCTCGAGGCCCTAGAGGGATCTGAGTGCGAAGCGCAGGAGGGAGCGCTTTTCAGCCTCCTTCCGCTTGAATGAATCCAGAGCTGAGAGGGCCGCGGATACTGCGCTCCTCTGCTCTTTTGCCATCCTGGCGATCTCGGCCGGCGCAGGCCCTCCCCTCGTCGGTTTGTCAGCGACGTTCCTCGCGGGGTCGACTGCAGCGGCGACCGAAGCTGGAGGGATTCGGACCCCTGCCTTCTCCTCGATCATTTCGCAGAGCTTTTCTGCCGGAACCTCAGAGAGCGTAGTCGATGCTGAGACGAGGTCCCTCACTATCGACCCGACGATCCGGTGGGAGCTGCGGAAGGGGAGCCCGCCCTCCCTAACGAGGAGGTCTGCCAGCTCGGTAGCGACCGAGAAGTCCTCCCTCACCGCCTTATTGAGCCTCGAGCTGTTGAACTTTAACTTACGGACGAGGTCGGCTGCCACCCTCAGGGAGAGGGCCGCGGATTCGCATGCCCTCCAGAGCGGTGGGGTTGCGTCCTGCATGTCGAGGTTGTAGGCGAGCGGGAGCCCTTTCATTACAATAGCAATTGCGTTGAAGCTCCCCACTGCCTCCCCGGCCTTTGCCCTTATCATCTCGGCGGTGACCGCGTTCTTTTTCTGGGGCATTATGCTGCTGGTCGAGGAGTGGTCG